>Ga0182014_10000122_pt1 | contig 87711 bp, 78 predicted proteins | sample 612S2DmetaG_FD_120489 | JGI IMG/M metagenome (GOLD analysis project Ga0182014, IMG submission 120489) | Permafrost microbial communities from Stordalen Mire, Sweden - 612S2D metaG | ecosystem: Environmental > Terrestrial > Soil > Wetlands > Permafrost | place: Sweden: Stordalen | collected...
AGAGACAAGTCGCGGTTCAGCGGGCAGCCCGTGGTCGCTCACATCCGCAGTCTACCTACGCTGGCTAATTTCGCAATGACATTGTTGGATCGAGCGACAATTTCTTCACAGCTTCCTGTCCCCCCCTGTTTTCCCCTGTTTTTCAAGACATTAGAGGTACATCATTCCTTGCCGAGGGTCCGTGCCCCTGACAATACAAGAGAACTTGGTCGTGTAGGGCGTCCATGACGACGGCAGGCGTGTTGCCGGCAGCGCATTCGGATTCAGGTACACAATGAACTCATATTCCATGCCGCGTGATGGCGCTTTCGAATGGCAATTAAACACGCCCAAACCGCCGATGTTCTCGTATCGATTCGTGGTGAAATATCCATCCTCGCCATAAAAGCGCTTCTCGCCGAACAAAGCAGCCTCCACCTGGGAAAGAGTGTAGTGCAGCGGAACGCGAAGATCATCAGAAATGATCAGAAGGCTCGGCTGTGTAGGCAGGAACTTGGGATATGTTTTGTCTGAGGAGATGCATTCATGTACTGCCTTCCAATTGCCAATGGCTCCGCCCCTCCATACTTCGTATTTGGATAGTTTGGCAAGGCCAGTTTTGAGTTGAAGCTCCGACAGTTCGCTTTCCCATCCGCGGCTCTTTACCTCGACGAATGCGGAAGGTTCACCCGGTACAGCCAAGTTGAACTCGCCCGTCTTCCCGTTGGCGCCCGGTGGGTCCCATTCAGTAATGTCGAAGCCGAGGCTCCTGAAGAAATAGGCGAGACGGAGCTCATTCAGGAATTTATCGCGCTGTCGATCTCGCGCTTCCAGGTTCGGAACAAAACGCCACAAATATCCGTTTTGATTAGCAAAATGAAGAAGAGCATCCAACTCCCTCACATACGCAGGAGGGCCTGGGTAGCCACCTTTCCATGCGCATGGATCGATGAGCTTTCTCGCGACCGGGCCGAGGCGCATCGCGCCTTCGCTATATCCCATAGCGGAACCTTTAGTTCGCCTTCGACACATCGCGTTCTTTCCCGACGATCATCACCCCACATCCATTGGCTCTCGCCATCTCGCCGGTGATGACGTCGGTGATGTCGAGGTGCTTCCCATTCTTGGGTCCACCAGGATAAACATCCCCGACTTCAAACATCGGATCAGGCGGTCCATCGTCTTGGCCGCTGAAAACGAGCTGGCCATTTACGTTGACAAAGTAGTCGTAGCGCACATTGCGATACTCATGATCAACGAAGCCGCGGCATGAGAAGAGAAAGCCTTCAGCGACTCCCGCCTTCACGAATACAAGAGCGTCGGCGTTGTTGGCGAACTCTTGCGGCTCAGGAGTCCGATGTTTGGCGCGATCCGATTTCGCGGTGATAGTTCTCCTCGCGCCCGTTGTGGTGATCTCATAATCCCATTTCTTCATCGAAATACCCTTACTGAAATGATAGCAAATGGAAAGCGAACATGCAGCGGGTGCCCCATTTCTCGCGTTTTTTGCGAGAAGTGGGGCTTTTCGGCGGGCGGCCCGGACCTTATCAGATGAAAATTAGGTTTGGGGTGCCCCGCTCTTTGCGGTTCTTTCGCAAGGGGCGGGCGCATGGATTGATCGCACCCACCGCGGCCTTCCACGAATTTCACGGGCGAGGGCCCCTTCGAGTACGCTCGTGGCAGGTCCGCGCCAAATGGACGATACAAAATCGCCACAAGCGGCGATCCGGGAAAATCTTGTCAATAGGCAGAATTTACACGATCGGGCTTAACTCTTTGCATCGAATGGAAATATAATTCTGGAAAACATGTCATAGTTACCTATTCCGGATTGATATAATAGTATTAGAAGCTAAGAAGTTTTGAGGATTGCTGTAGCTTCACCCGAAACAGCAGATCCCTCCACTCCGCTCCTCACCCCTTCGGGATGAGGAGCTGCGGTCGGGATGACAATCCGCGAGGGGCTGCAATAACAGTGAAAACGCCTTAGTCTGATCAATTTCCCTGCTTAGCGAATCGAGTCACTCCTACCGCCGCCGTGGTTGGCAGGGTAGGATTCCTCGCTTTGCTCGGAATGACAGTCCGGGGTTGGTGAGATAGCTTCCAGAATCTGAAACGCCAAATTTTGAAGAAAGAGACGCGGCCTTAACCGGCCGCGTTTTTTATTGGGGCATGTTTAATCTATGAATTCCAGAAAGATGATGAGCCATTGCAAACGTCGTGGCGAGTGGGCCGAGCTTCAGTTCATGGCAAAAGCGGCCAAGTTAGGTCTCGGGGTTTCGAAACCCTGGGGAGACCTTTCTCGCTACGACATGATTATCGAAATCTGCGGCCGCCTCGTCCGCGTGCAGATCAAGTCGACAATTTCTCGGAGGCCTGACGGTTGCTACGAATGCAACGTTAAGCCCGGCAGTACCAGCAAACCTTACCAATCAGGGGAATTCGATTTCCTGGCGGTTTATATCATTACAGAAGACGTTTGGTACATCATTCCGGCAAAGATCGTAGTGCATGGCAAAATGGGCGCGATTCGTCTCTACCCCTCTAAACCCACCAGCAAGTATGCACCGTACAAAGAGGCCTGGCATTTGCTGCGCTAAGGGCCGGGAGAAAGACAGCGCGATTGACGCGGCCAAGGCCTTTTGTGCGGAGGCAATTGCTTTCGAGTCCCCGTAGCATCCGCTATAAGAGCGACTCTCCATATACAATCATTAGACCGGCACAAATTCTGATTGGGACAAACTTGGAAAAAGGAAAGCCATCGCGGAAACTCGGCCCGGCTGCGGACCCAGCGCCCGCTGCTTCCACGGTTCGCGGCGCAGATCGTCGGGCAAAGATCATCTGCACGGTCGGTCCCGCATGCAACTCCGAAGTGATGTTGCGCGACCTGATGCGCCTGGGCATGGACGTGGCCCGGCTGAATTTTTCCCACGGATCGCATGAAGAGCATGCGCACAATATCGAGCGCTTGCGGCGCGCGGCTGACGAAGAAAGTCGTACCATCTGCATTCTGCAGGACCTGCAGGGTCCAAAAATTCGCACCGGGCGGCTGAAAGGTGGAGTCCCGGTCGTGCTGCAGGCGGGATCGCATCTTATCATCACGCCACGCAACATCGAGGGTACGCCGAGCCTGATTTCTACTACGTTTCCCGGGTTGGCTCGGGAAACCGGACCCGGCGCTCGCATTCTGCTCTCGGACGGTCTGATTGAACTGCGCGTCATTCGGGCTCGCGGCGAAGACGTGGAATGCGAAGTCATCAACGGCGGTCAACTCGGCGAACACCAGGGCATCAATCTTCCGGGGATTGCGCTTTCGATTCCTGCGCTCACTGACAAGGATCGCGCCGACCTCGAGTTTGGGCTCAAGCACGGCGTGGATGTGGTTGCGCTTTCGTTCGTGCGCTCCGCCTCCGATGTGCGCGAGGTGAAGGAAATCATCGCTGACCACGGAGACCGTCAGCCAGTAATCGCCAAACTGGAGAAGCCTCAGGCGCTCGAACATTTGGAAGAGATTTTTGAAGCATGCGATGGTGTGATGGTTGCACGCGGGGATCTCGGCGTGGAAATGCCGCCGGAGAAAGTCCCGGTGATTCAGAAACACGTGATTCGCAGGTCCGCGGAGTGGCGCAAGCCGGTAATCATCGCCACTCAAATGCTGGAATCGATGGTCGAGAACCCGCGCCCCACGCGGGCCGAGGCCAGCGACGTCGCCAATGCAATTTTCGACGGCACCGACGCAGTAATGCTTTCCGGGGAAACCGCCACCGGCCTTTATCCCCGCGAAGCAGTTTCTATAATGTCGCGGATTGTGGTCGAAGCGGAAGGAAATTTGGGCGACTTTACGCAGCCCCGGCGCCGCCGGGAGAAACATTCGATCACGGTCGCAGAAGCCATCTGCGAGGCCATTTCCCATGCCGCCCAGGACCTGTGCATGGGAGCCATCGCCGTGTTCACTGAGACGGGGAATACAGCGCGGATGATTTCCAAGTATCGTCCCAAGGCCGCGATCTACGCTTTTAGTCACATGGCGCCGGTGTGCAACCGGATGAACCTGCTCTGGGGCGTGCGTCCGATGCCAACCGAGCAGGCACGCAGCGCCGAAGATATGGTGATCACCGCGGAGCGGGAACTGCTGCGGCGGGGCCGCATCAAGGTTGGTGACGTGCTGGGCGTGGTGGCGGGAACGCAAATGGCCTCGGGATCGACCAATCTCATACGGCTTCACACAGTGACGGAAGATGCAGTCGCACCCGTGCCGGCGCGCGCAATCGCGCCTGGAACCCGGCTTAAAATTAAGCCGGGCCGGAGAAAATAGTTTCGCTGCCGGAGGAGATACTTTCGGTCGCCATTTTTCAACCCTTGGCGGGGCATGAAGAAGCGGCTCTCGCGACCATGCGCGCCTTAATGGCCGCACTCTCCGCTGGCGGTTATAGCCGCGACGTGCTCTATCGCGATGCTAAAGCGCGCGACCAATATGTCTTGCTGCGTCACTGGAAATCCGAAGCCGCCCGCCGCGCCGCCCTGGAAGATCCCGAAGTATTGCGCTGCTGGGCCAAACTCGCTCATGAGATCCGCACGCTGAAGATTTACGAAACTCTGGAAGAAGTTCTGGGTCGGTAGTGGACGGTTGATGGTGACTCAATTCGATAAGGAAGCGAGCCAAACGCGCGATTATTGCGTCGCAAAGTGCGCGACCCTTCGGCTGCGCTTCAGGGCAGGCTCCTTCGCGCGGCTCGCCCGGATCCCTCGCTGCGCAAAGAACGCTTGCTCGGGATGACAATCAAATTGAGCCACTACCGGGCGGTCTAGTGGAAATCTCGCAATAGCTGCGAACTGGTATTAGAATCTGCTGATCGTCTTTTCGGACATGCCGCCTAGCCCCGAGCCCTTCGCTGATACGTCGGTCGACCCGCAGGTCCGCGGATTCCTCCATCAACCCGCAACGCCCTCGGGAGACGCCCTAGTGCTTACGCATGGGGCGGGATCGAACTGTCGGGGTCCGCTGCTGGTGGCGCTGGCGGAGGCTTTCGCGGGAGCTGGCGTGACCGTCCTGCGGTGCGATTTGCCCTTTCGCCAGAGCCGGACTTACGGTCCTCCTCGGCCGGGAGATGCCGCGCGCGATCGCGAAGGCTTGAAGAATGCGGTTGCGGCTGTTCGCAAGTTGGTTTCGGGGCGCATATTTCTCGGAGGACATTCCTATGGAGGCCGGCAGTGCACGATGGTCTGCGCCGATCAGCCGGGTCTGGTCGATGGGTTGCTGTTGCTGTCGTATCCGCTGCATCCGCCGCGTAAGCCCGATCAGCTTCGGGTTCAACATCTGCCGAAGTTGCAGACGCCTGCGCTGTTTGTGCAGGGAACACGCGATCCATTCGGATTGCCGGAGGAGATGGAGTCGGCGGTGAGTCTGATTCCAGCGAAGACTCGATTACTATGGATCGACGGGGCAGGTCACGACCTCGGATTCAAAGGAACAGCAAGGGGGGAAGATTTGCCAGCAGCCGTGTTGGCGGGGTTCCAGAGGTTCTTTGGTTGAGATTGCTGAAAGACTCAATTCTAGTTAGAGTTTTTGCCTCAGGGGCTGAAGCCCGTGCGCATCTCGGGCAGGCGTGGCACAACTAAAGTTGTGCCCTGATACGAATCCTGCGGAGCTTCGGTCCGCGGGACAGCCGGGGTCGCTGTCCCCACGTAAGTTTTGCGGACGCTTGGTTGTTTTCTCTTGCTCCGCCGGGCGGGCGAGACGCCCGTCCTCCATAAATCCATTGCTTAATTCACCCAGCCGGATTGTGAGCCGCCGTTTTTCTTGTCCACGTCGTCGGGTGGGATGTAATTGCCGTGCTCGTCGAAGGTGCCGCTCAAGGGGCGATTCTGTTTGCGCATGAACACTTCGAACTTGCGGGCGGCGCGGCGGCGCTTCCAGCGGTAATAAGAATTGCGCACGCTGAAGTATTGCTCCGAGGCTCCGTAGGCGAGCCCGCGCTTGGGCAGAAGCTTGAGGTATAAGAATCCGAAGAGCAGTCCGCCGAGGTGAGCAAAGTAAGCGACGGCTTCTCCGTGGCCGGGCGCGGCGGCGCTGATGGCACCGGCCAGGGCGATGAATGCGATACCCGCCACAAAGTATTTAGCGCGGATGCTGAACGGAATCGGAAACAGCATGATCTCACGATCGCCATAGATCATGCCAAAGGCCATCAGGATGCCGTAGATTCCTCCCGAGGCGCCGACGGTGATGGTTCGGGGCGTTACTCCGCCTATGTGAGAGTAGGACACGGCGACCGTGGTGAGGGCCGCACCCACAACGCAGAAAAAATAAAACTCCAGAAAACGCTTCACGCCCCAGTCCACTTCAAACTGTGCGCCGAACATCCACAGGGCGAGCATGTTGAACAGGACGTGAAAGAGTCCGGCATGGACGAAGGAATAGGTGACCAATTGCCAGATCGCGCCATGCATGACCATCTGCGGCATGAGAGCGAGGATGATGAAGACTTCGTCCCCCAGATCGGGGTTGACGACCTTCAGCAGTTCCATGAGCAGATAAACTGCGGCATTGCTCAGAACGAGCCACTTCACAGCTTTGGTGAAGGGTGGGAAACTCAGCGAGAGGGTTCGTCCGCGATACATAAATGCAGCTGTTAGTTCTCAGTTCTCAGTTGCCAGTTGCCAGTTGAGGGGCTGACAACTTACGAATCAAGCAGGCTCTTTGGATATCTTATCAGGTTTAGCTTTTACCGCTCTGGCGATGGCGTAACCGCCAGACTTCGGTGATTGTGATTATCCACCGCGCGCACGGCGAAAATCGCATTATCTTTGGATGTGGGAAGCGTAATCCGAGTTACATTTCCGATGGCTCGCACATTCTCCCAATCCGGACTGGTGGTCGATCGCCAGAGCACTTCGTAGCCGGATGCGCCGGAGGACGGTTGGAAGGTCAAGGTGGAATCGTTCTCCAGCTTTGTGGTAAGCAGACGGACTTTGAACGGCGGCGCGGGCGACGAGGCCAACGATGCCAGGGTTGCCGCATTCAAGCGCGCGACGCTGGCCACGTAATCAAAGTTGACGAACTTGGCAAGATCGCCGAATTCAACCCCATTCTCGACGCGCACATTCTGGTGTTGGTGATTGAAATCTTCGCGAAACTCCGTGAAGCGCACGGCGGCGTATCCCTGCTCGTTGAATGAGGTGTGATCGCCGCCGCGCAGATAGCGGTCCGGGCGAAACACCAGCATTGGCTTGACGCCTGCGTCGTAGACGCGGCCGGCTTCGACGATGTAGCGGGCAAGCTGCCGGGAACTGGAATCGCTCTCGCCGCCAAGACTTCGGATCTGGTGCAAATCGGCATCGGTGGTGGCAATTGGCACACCTTCGGAAAACACGCGCACTACACTGGTGTCTTGCTGCGGGCTGCGGTCGCCGCCCACGATGTCGTTGTTCAGCACCGCTTCAATGTTCCATCCCGCGGATTTGGCCATTTGCGCGAAGTGGCGGCTGCCGTTGAGTCCCTGCTCCTCGCCGGCAACGGTAAGAAAAATGATGGTTGCGGGAAACTTCATCTGGCTGAGAACGCGAGCACACTCTAAACTCACGGCGGTTCCGCTGCCGTCGTCGTTGGCGCCGGGAGCGACGCCGATACTGTCGAGAGTGTCGCTATTGCGCGAATCGTAGTGGCCGGTGACCAGTACGATGCGTTTGGCGCTTTCCGGGTCGCCGCCCTTCATCACCGCATAAATATCCGTGATTTCCGTGGATTTGGGGATTCGGCTGGCAGGTGCTTCAGTAAAGGTGTCAGTCTTGACTTCCAGGCATCCGCCGCAATCGCGCGCATAGCGCTCGAACTCAGACTTGATCCATTCTCGGGCGGCGCCGATGCCCTGTCCGGCGGTGATCGAAGCCTGATCCTGTGCTGAGAGGGTTGAGCGGGTCTGAAAGCTGACCAGCTTCTCGATGTTGGCCTGAATTCGTGATGCAGAGATCTGCCGCAAGGCGGCGGCAATCTGCGGGTCCGGCGAGGTGGTGGTCAAATCTTGTGCAACTGCGATCGTTGTCATCATCAGTATCGGTATCAGAGCGAAAGTGGCCGACAAGCTGACGTACGGGAGAAGCCAGTGTCCCCACTCACAAAAATTCGCGCGCCCATAGCGTTGGAGTTTCATAACGGTTTTTTCCAGAATAGCTGCCAGCCAAGGGTTTCCCGAGCAGAGGGCCGAGTTTAGGAAATCCACTTGACCTTCGGCGCAAGAGACACTAAATATTAACAGGGGGGTCTAAAAGAATGGAGGCCATTGTGGTTCATTGCCCGGAATGCGAAACCAACCTCGACATCACCGAAGACGAAGTCGATGAAGGAGAAATCGTCTCGTGCCCAGAGTGCGGCACAGATTTCGAGGTGGTCACGGTTAGTCCCATTGAGTTGAAGCCCGTGGACGAGGCGAAATACGAAGAGGACGACGAAGAGGAAGTCGAAGACGGTGATTTTTCTTAGGTCACTCCGGCCTGGGATTTGCCGGTTCGGGTTGTGCTTCCGTTCTGCTTCTCGGATGGTTCTGCTTGGGCTGTGCTTCTCGGCGGTGTTGTGCCTCGCCAAGACAGCCTTTGCTGCGGGCGCGTTGTCCTCTGCGGGAAATAAACCGGACAAACCTTATGCCCTGATCTTCGGTACAGTCTGGGGTCCGGACGATCATCCACTTTACGGGATAAGGATCAAGATTCGACGGGATGAAGAAAAAAAGGCGCGCTGGGAATTGTACTCCGATCATAATGGCGAGTTCGCCCAACGGGTTCCGGCGGGCAAGCAGGATTACGTGGTCTGGGCTGACCTGAAAAACCGCAAATCTGCGAATGGCGAGCGGTTGCAAGGGGAGGAAGTCAAGGTCCACGTGGATGACGATGAGCGCGTCGACACCGGATTGCATCTGAAGTGAGCCAACACCCGAACCCGATTGTCAGGTAAGCTTTGTGGAGGAGGAACCACATGAGAAAGTGCCGGGTCGTGGTTCTGGTTCTGCTGGTCGGCCTGACTGCGGTTGCCGCTTCCCATGCCAAGGATAAAGAGAAGGAAACCGCTGGCCGCTTGCTGACTGGCAAGGTGCTCGACCGACACGATAATCCCCTGACCGACGCGGTGGTTTATCTCGCCAATACGCGGACCCGGGCGGTGAAGAGTTACATCGTGAGTGATGATGGCGCTTACCACTTTCCCGAGCTTTCCCCGAACATCGATTACGAAGTTTACGCTCAATACCAGGGCCAGAAGAGCGACACCAAGACAGTAAGCCAATTCGATGACCGGAAGCAGGTGAACATCATCCTCAGGATCGATACGAAGTAGAGGCTGTTGAAGCGAAAATTATCGGCTGGCCAACCCACCCGCGGTTTCAGCGCCGTCAATCGTGTACACGTGGCCGGTCATGTATGCCGCGTCGTCCGAGGCTAAGAATGCAAACAGGGCTGCGATCTCTTCCGGCTGGGCATGCCGCCGCAATGGAATCTTGCGATTGACTTCTTCCAGCATCGCATCGGTGTATTCGGCGCGCTGCATGGGCGTGAGCACGTAACCTGGGGCTACGGCACACACTCGTATCTTGGGCGCGAGTTCCAAAGCCATGGTTCGAGTCAGCTCAATCACTCCTGCCTTGGTCGCATTGTAATCGGCGTAGTGGGGTTGGCCGACAATTCCATTGGTCGAAGCGGTTTGCAAAATGACTCCACCGTCGTGTTCCCACATATGCCGTGCAGCTGTCTGGGCCATGTAGAAGACGCCGGTCAGGTTCACTGCGATGACTTTGTCCCACTCAGCGGGAGTGATTTTAAGAAAATCGTGGCGAATGCTGATGCCCGCATTGTTGATCAACACGTCGACGCCGCCCATGATGCGAACCGCGTCGTCGAATGCAGCCTGCACTTGCTTGAGGTTGGAAACGTCCGCGTCGACGGTACCTGCCAGATTCTGTAACTTCTTCCGGATTTGTTCGAGTGCTTTGGGATCGCGATCGAGCACGCACACGGCTGAATCTTCCTCGAGGAAGCGGGCTGCCGTGGCTGCACCGATTCCACTGGCGCCGCCGGTGATAAGTACCCGTTTGCCTTTTAGTCCTCGCACCCTTCGGTCTCCGGTTGGGCAAGTTCAGTACGGTCGTGCGAGCTGCCAGGACTGAAATCGGTTCGCAGTTTCCAGTTCCCGGTTCTCAGTTTCTAAATGGGTTTTCCGCGAAAGAAGTAAAACAGTTCGATAATTAAAATGATCACGACCAGGAGTTCCAGCACGAAGGCGCGGCTCTGATTGAACTGGTCGACCATGAAGCGATAGAGTTCCTCGGCGGTTTGCACCTTCTGCGTGACCAGGTCCTTATAGTCAGGAACGCCGACCTTGGAGGCTGCCAGCTTGTACAGACGCGCGGAAAACATGTCGCTCAGAAATTTGATCGCATTGTCGGCGTGCTCGGTGAGTTCGTTTACGTCGAGCAGGACCGTATGCAGCTTGGTGGCGGCGCGCGCCAGGCGCCAGCGCGCCAGCATTCCCGTGCCCTCGTCAAAGGACGCGTAAACGCTCTCCAGTTCACGAGTAAGGAATTCATCGTAATGGCGGAACTCGAGCAGCTGCGAGTTGGCATATTCCAGCAGCTGGATGGCGGTCTCCGCGCCGGTCGCGCTGTCATACAGAAAGGCCGCGTTCCAACCGATCACTGTCAGATCATTGGGATAATACGAGATTCGCGACTGCAGAATTTCGTTTTGTTCGCCCTCGGAAAGCTGTGCGGTTTCTCCGCGAACGATCTGGGCGATGCGCGCCCCATGAGAAGAAACCAGTTCCGTGGCTGAAGGAGAACCACTGATTTCGCGCACATGAAAAATGAAGTAGTCCTCGCTCAGCCAATCCGCATAAGGCTTCACCAACGCCGGAGCGGCGCGCTCGAGTTTCCGGTGCGCGATGCGCGAAGCGTGACCGGCGAAATCCACGTCCCATACCCAGCGGCTGCCCAGGCGCACCAAGGTGTCCCAGTCGCCCGAGAATGGCAGCTCTAATACCACGCTCACCACGCCGTAATCGTAAAACTTAATCTGACCTTCCAGGCGCTCGCCGCTCTCCAGTACCAATGCCTCGATTGGCTCAACCACCGGGGGACGCTGATAACGCACATACCCCGGGGCCGGATGCTTGAGGCTGGGTTGTTCCAACGTGCGTGCTCCGAAAATTTCACGCAGGGTGTCGAGACGGATCTCCTCGCACACGTCGAATTGAATCAGCACCAGAACCGAGCCGTGGATGGATGCGTCAATCGCCGGAGCTATTTTGTTCTGCTCGGCGACGGTGAGCGCGGATTCGGTATCGCGGGTCATAGTTATGGCGAGTCCGGCTTCCAGCGATATTTGTATTCTCCCAGAATTAGGGCGGTCTGGCGAGAGATGCTGCAGCTAGGGCTTTGATATCAATAGCTTATAGGCTCACCGCCCGCCCGGGCGAGGCGTCCGGGGCTACGAGGGCATCGCGGGAACTCGATCCGAACCATCCCGCATTGCCATCTGAATCACCTCCGCCAGATGCAAAGCGTGGCGACCGGTGCACTGTGCGATCTGCTCGCGGCAACTGAAGCCGTCCGCGATAATCAGACAATCTGGCGAGGCTTTCCGAACCGCCGGCAAAAGTTCCAGTTCGCCGATAGAAACAGAAAGTTCATATTTGTCCGATTCAAAACCGAACGCTCCTGCCATGCCGCAGCAACCCGGCGCCGGACTTTGAAAATCGATTCCCATTCTTCGAAGAACCGCTTCTTCGTCGGTCATTCTCATCACTGATTTATGGTGACAATGCCCGTGGACCAAGGCCTTACGCGCCAACTTCGGCAACCGAAACTGCTGTGCCGTTTGTTCGAGAAATTCACTCAGCAAGAATGTCTGTTGTGAAAGCCGGCGGGCGCGTTCGTCTCGGGGAAACAAATTGAGAAGTTCGTCGCGAAACACCGTGGCACAGCTCGGTTCTAGGACAACGATCGGAATGCCCTGTTCGATTTCGGTCTCGAGCGCATCAAGAATCTTGAGGAGGAGACACTTGGCGCGATCTAACATGCCCCAGTCGTAGAGCGGACGCCCGCAACACAGGTTGCCCTTAGGAAGCAGAACGCGGTAGCCGGCAGATTCCAGGACTTCCACCGCAGCCTTTGACGTGTCCGGCAGAAAGTAGTTGTTGAATGTATCTGGCCACAGCAGTACAGGCGGCCCATTCGGGTTGCCAGATTCTCGCCGGCTGAACCAGTGACGGAATGCTTGTGGCGCGAAGGCGGGAATGCTGCGCTGCCGCGGAATTCCTGCCACCAGCTTAGCAATGTCACGCAAGAAAGGCAGTTGCGTGGTCAGGTTAATCAGCCTCGGCGCTTTCGAAGCAAGCCGAGCCCAGATGTCGATATTTCCGAAGGCGTAAGCACTGCGCGGACGGAGTCGCCCTTCGTAATAATGCGACAGGAACTCGGATTTGTAAGTCGCCACATCGACGCCGACCGGGCAATCGCTCTTGCAGCCCTTGCAGGCGAGGCACAGATCGAGCGAGTCCTTCACCTGCTGGTCGCGCCAGCGGTCGCGAATTACATCTCCCTTCGTCATCTCCCAGAGGAGGTGGGCACGGCCTCGAGTCGAGTGTTTCTCCTCGCGAGTGACCCGGAAACTGGGACACATGACTCCGCCTTCATCGTGGCGGCACTTTCCCACTCCGACGCAACGCAATGTGGCGTTCGACAGGTTGCCGTGATCTTCAGGAAACTGAAAGTGCGTTTGTGGCTCCCATGGCCTGTAGTCCGCACCCAGACGCAGATTCTCATCCAGTTTGTATGGCTCGACCACCTTGCCCGGATTCATTTTCCAATCCGGATCCCACAGCGCTTTGAACTCTCGAAACGCCTGGACCAGTTCCGGGCCAAACATTTTCGGCAGCAACTCCGCCCGCGATTGACCGTCCCCGTGTTCACCGGAAAGCGATCCGCCATAGCTGATGACCAAGTCGGTCGCCTCTTCCACAAACTTCCGGTAGTTGGCAATGCCTTGCTTGGATTGCAGATCGAAGTTCATCCGCATGTGAACGCAGGCATGTCCAAAGTGTCCGTAGAGGGCGCTGCGGTAGCCATAGATCTTCATCAACTTGTGCAGATCGCGCAGGTAGCTGCCGAGTTTCTCCGGAGTGACCGCGGAATCTTCCCAACCCTCCCAGCCCGGCGGTTCACCCGGAACGTGGGAAGTGGCTCCCAGAGCCGACTCCCGCACTTCCCAGACTCGCTTTGCCGTCTGCTTGTCGGTGAATAAACGCATGTGTGGCGGATCTGAATCTCGGCTGAGAGTGCGCATCAGTTCACGGGCTTGAGCTTCCGCCTCCGCGGCAGTCGCTGCGCCGAACTCGGCGAAGAGCCAACCCCCACCTTCAGGCAGCAGAGCGAGCCCTTCCGGACTCAGTCGTTTGCGTTTCGTGAATTCGACCAGCAAATCGTCGATGCCTTCGAGCCCGATCGGGCGATGAGTCATGATTTCGGGCACGCGATCGGCACACTGGAAGACGTCGGGATAAGCGATGACCAGGAGCACGCGTTCGGGCGGACTTTCCACTAAGCGGCACAAGGCTTCGAGGACGGTCACGCACGTGCCTTCCGATCCGACCAGGGCGCGGGCGACTTGGAAACCGTTTTCCGGCAGCAGGTAATTCAGGTTGTAGCCCGAAACCCGGCGCGGAATATTCGGATAGCGTTTCTGGATGAGATCGGAGTATGTGTCCCGCAACTTTTTCAGCCCCGCATAAATCTCGCCGCGACGACCGCCTTCTGCGATGATCTTCTTGAGTTCCGCATCATTGGTCTGGCCCACCTTCATGCGCATGCCGTCATAGGTGAGGATGTCCAATTCCTCGATGTTGTCATCCGTTTTGCCTGCCATCACCGAGTGCACACCGCAAGAGTTGTTTCCAATCATGCCGCCCAGCGTGCATCGATCGTGGGTTGCGGGATCTGGGCCGAAGGTCAAATGGTGCTTCTCCGCAGCATTGCGCAGGCGATCGAGGATCACGCCCGGCTGAACTCGCGCGATCCGCCGCCCCGGATCGATCTCGATGATGTTGGCCATGTATTTCGTGAAATCGAGAATCACGGCGACGTTGCAGCACTGTCCTGCGAGCGAAGTCCCACTGCCCCGGCAAAGAATAGGTGCGCCGAACTCACGGGCGAGCGAAATTGTAGCAACGACGTCGTCGACATCGCGGGGAAGAACCACTCCGATAGGAACCTGGCGATAGTTAGACCCGTCGGTCGCGTAGAGAGCGCGGCTGCCATTGTCGAAGCGCACGTCGCCGCGCACCTGATGGCTCAAAGCGGAGGCGAGCCCATTTGCATCTACAACCGCAGATTTGGCTGTGCGGGCGAGATCGGCGTAGTTACTTTGCATGGAAGGGGACGCGTTAATCTGAAGAATTACCGCCGGTCACATTCTTGCCAGTCACATCTGCAATCGTAATCCGGGTTTTGCTGCCTTCCGGTTCGATCTTGATCGTGATCACCTTGTGGTTATCTGTGGACACGATGGTGGAGCGATTCTGATCCTTGGTGGTGACGTTGGCATTAGGAAATTTCGACGAGTAGAATGCCACGACTTTGTCAGCAGAGTCGTCGCTCTCAAGTTCCGCTTCGACAGTATGCATTCCTCCGACGGTTGCGGTATTGCCCCTTAGCACCCGCGCACCTGGATAGAAGTCAATACCGAGATTGCGGGAAGCTTCCTCGGGATCGTTTGTGCTCTGGACCGCGCCGAAGGGAGTTTCCACGCGGACGTTGCCGTCTTTGTTTCGTATGTGGCTGTTGTGGGCAATGTGCCGCACAACGAACACAAGTGTGCCTACGCCTAGAATGCCCAGCGCGATAATGACGGCCACGACCATCAAGATGATCTTGAGCGCGCCGCTTCCCTGAGGTGGCGTGGCCGGAACAGAAGGAACGGCAGCCGCGCCCATGGGTATCGCCGCACCACATTTGGGACAGAATCTTTCGCCCGCTGCCAGCGTCGATCCGCAAGAGTTGCAAAAGGCCATATGTCACCTCGCCAATTTACATTCAGGTCAAAGGTTCGAGCGGAGTATATCTCAAATCAAGCCGAATGCGCAGTGCAGGCCCGCGCTAACTCAGGAGACGCGTCGCGTAGTCGGCCATGCTCAGCACCAGCAAAAGGAAGAGCCAAAAAATCGCGGAAACAATGACTACCTTGGTTAATTTTTCACTGGTGTACTTCACGTGCATGAAGAACAAAACCACGAGCAGAGCTTTCACAGTGGCGATCACCAGCGCTATGACTGTGTTGAATCTCCCCAGGTCGACGAAGGAAACCGCGGCGGTCACCACCGTCAGACACAGCAGCGCGATCCAGATCGTGTAGTAAAGCTTGCTCGACATTATGTGCTCAGACATGGCGGCTCACCTTAGCGGTTTTCGGTCGATCAAGTACAGCAGGGGGAAAAGATAAATCCACACAACATCCACAAAATGCCAGTACAGGCCGCCCATTTCAACCGGCGTGTAGTACTTCGGCGTGTAACGTCCCTTCCATGCGTAGTACGTGAGAAAAACGAAAAGTCCCACGCCAATGATCATGTGCAGAGCGTGCAAGCCCGTCATCGCAAAGTAAAGGGAGAAGTAAATTTGCTCGTGCCGCGGGTCGATGTGGATCTGAGGATAGGCCTTCACCAGGTCGTCCACGTTGAACGATGGTCCGGGGATGTGATGCTCCTCAAATTTCTGATACCATTCGACCCCCTTGATCCCCAGAAATGCCAGCCCAAACACAATCGTGAGAAGCAAAAGAATGACCAGCAACTTGCGCTTTCCCATCTGAGCCGCGCGCACGCCAAGCGCTACGGTCAAGCTGCTGCAGATGAGAACGGCCGTGTTGATCGTTCCCAGCCAGATGTCCAGGCTGCGGCTGCCGGCGGCGAATTCGTTGTAGTACCAAAAACGATAGATCAGATAGGCGCAAAACATGCCGCCAAAGAACATGATCTCGGTCCCGAGAAACAACCACATGCCGAGGGTGGCGGCATCGCGCTGCTGCTCCGCGTCGACAAAATGGTGCAGCAGTTCCGGACCGTGCTGCTCGACCGTGACCGGGCTATTGCTCAACGGGCACCTCCGCGGGAGCGGGGATTTCTTCGTAGTTGTACGCTTCCCACGTCACCACCGGGGCTTCATCAAAGTTGAATGTGGGCGGCGGGGAAGAGGTTTTCCATTCCAGACCAGCCGCGCCCCAGGGATTGTCCTCGGCGATTTTTCCGTAACGCATGGACCATAAGAAATAGACCATGGGCAGAACGTATCCGACAGCAAGAATAGTCGAACCCGCGGTCGAGAGCACATTCAACACCTGGAATTCCGGAGGGTATTGCCAGTACCGGCGCGGCATTCCCAGGTAGCCGAGAATGAACTGCGGAAAGAATGTCAGGTTAAAACCGACAAATACGAGCAACGCCGCAAGCCTGCCCCACCCTTCCGGATACATGCGTCCCGAAATTTTTGGCCACCAGAAATGCATCCCGCCAAGATACCCCATGACCGCTCCTCCGACCATGATGTAGTGGAAATGGGCGATGACGAAATAAGTATCGTGCACGTGCACGTCGATTCCTAGGCAAGCCAGGAACAGGCCGGTGAGTCCGCCCATGGTGAACAGGCCAATGAAGCCCAAAGCGTACAGCATCGGCGTGGTGAACGAGATCGAGCCCTTATACATGGTCGCGGTCCAGTTAAACACTTTGATTGCGGAAGGCACTGCAACCAGATAACTGAGAATCGAGAAGACCAGTGCGGAATAAAGCGAGATACCCGCCACGAACATGTGGTGCGCCCAGACCAGGAATCCGAACACCGCAATCGCAATACTCGACATGGCGACAAAGTTGTAGCCAAAGATGCGCTTGCGTGTGAAGCATGCGATCAATTCGCTCACCACCCCCATCGAGGGAAGAATCATGATGTAAACCGCAGGGTGGGAATAGAACCAGAAAAGGTGTTGAAACAACAGTGGGTCGCCGCCCCGGTTGGGATCGAAGATGCCCAGGTTGAAGGCGCGTTCGAACACGACCAGCAGAAGCGTAACCGCCAGCACTGGGGTTCCAAGCAACTGGATGACACTGGTCGCATAGTGCGCCCAGATGAACAGCGGCAGCCTGGACCACGTCATGCCCGGCGCTCGCATCCGGTGAATCGTCACTACAAAGTTGAGGCCGGTAAGAATCGACGAGAATCCGATGATGAAGACAGCAACTCCTGCTTCAATCACCTTGGTGTTGCTGAAAGCTGTGCTGAACGGGGTATAGAAGGTCCAGCCGGTGTCCACTCCGCCGGTTAAGATGCAATGGACGTAAATTATGCCGGCAATGACGTAAAGATACCAGCTCAGCAGATTGATCCGCGGAAACGCCAGGTCCTTGGCGCCGATCATCAAGGGGACGAGGAAATTCCCCAGCACAGCCGGGACGGCGGGAATCACAAAAAAGAAGATCATCACCTGGCCGTGCATGGTGAACAGCTTGTTGTAGGTGTCCGCCTGGACCAGATCGCCCGCCGGGGTTAACAATTCAAGCCGGATCAGCAGGGCAAAGAAGCCTCCGACAAAAAAGAAGAACGTAATGGATATCAGATACAGCAGCGCGATGCGCTTGTGGTCAGTGGTTAAGAGCCACGAGCGGATGCCGTATTCTTTATTCAGATAATGTTCGCGTTCGGCAGTAATGGCTACGGTGGACATTTCTATTCCTTAGGGTTCTGCGACCTGGTGCCGGCTGGAGCAATCCCGGGCCCGCCTGCCGCTCCCGCCGGAGGTGGGCTCAACGATTTGACGTATGCTACCAGGGCATTCAACTGCTCTTCACCCACCAGTCCCTGGAAAACCGGCATGATGGGCTTAAACCCGCTCACGATTTTCGCACTCGGACTCAAGATCGATTCGCGGATATAGTTTTCATCAGCCCAGACAATGCGCCCATCCTCCAGTTGCACGGGCTTGCCGAAGATTCCAACCAGATTGGGTCCGCGGCCTTGCGTATCGGAGCGGTGACAGGTGGGGCACCCCAATTGCTGAAAGAGACTTTCGCCGCTGGCGGCAAGCGATCCCGTGGTTCCCCCGCCGGAGAGCCAGGCTTCGTATTGCGCCGGCTCCATTACGACTATTTGCCCGATCATGCCGGAGTGCATGGTCCCGCAATATTGCGCGCAAAACAGGTGATAGACGCCCGGCTTCGTGGCCCGGAACCACGCGGTTGTGTAACGTCCGGGCAACACGTCCTGCTTGATGCGGAAGGCAGGAACATAAAAGCTATGGATCACGTCCTGCGAGGTCATGATGAGTTTGACGTCGCGGCCTACGGGCACGTGCAGTTCGTTGATCTCGCGCTGGCCCTCCTGATGTTGCAGTTTCCACATCCACTGCTTCGCGACGACATAAACTTCGGTTGCGCCCCGGGGCGGAGTCCGCTCCTGGAAGTAAATGACCGCGCCCCAGGCGAAAATGACCATGAAAATTGCCAGCGGAATTATGGACCAGGTTATTTCCAACGGGGTTGAGCCTTCAATCTGCTCCGCTTCGACGCCGCGGCGTCGACGATACTTGGTGGCAAACACCAGAATCATGGTGAAGATGGCCAGACACATGAATGCCGACAGCGCCAACAGGAAAATGTAGAGGGCGTCTACATTGCCGGCCCCGCTGGAGCCGCGTACCGGCCAAAGTGGTAAGTTATTGAACATAATTTATATCGTTCGCCCCGCCTTCGGATGGTCCGCCGTTGACCCGAGGCGGAACATCACCACGAGGAATGTCCCAAGGACCAGCACGGTCGCGCCCGCAGCCAGTTGAAGAACTCTGCTGATGACGGCTCCATATTTCCCCGTGTCCGGGTCGTAGTGATAGCAGTAGAGCAAAACTTGATCCACGACCGTCCCGATCTTGTTCTGGGAAGCCTGGATCAATCCCAGACGCAAGTCTTTGGGCGCGAACTCGACTCCGTAATAATATTGCGCGATTTTTCCCTCGGGCGTGAGCAGCATGATTGCGGTCGCATGGGCGAATTGGCCTGTCTTGGGATCGTACTGATATTGGAAACCAGCGGCTTTGGTGAGCGCATCGACCGAAGCCGGCGGTCCCGTAAGAAAATGCCAGCCTTGTGCCGCACTCGGTCGCCCGTAGCGTTTCAGGTATTCCGCTTTTTTTGCGGATGCCATTTCTGGCGTCTCTTTAGGATCAAAACTCACGGTGAGAACGTCGAACTCTTTTCCTACATTGAACTTCAACACCCGGAGCGCGCTCTCCAATCCGCTCAAGACTTCTCCGCACAGCATGGGACACTGGTAGTACACCAGGTTCAGAATCATCGGCTTTTTGCCGAAATAATCTCCCAACTGGACCGTTTTTCCGGTTTCGTCGCGAAACGTGAGAGCGGGCGGAATTTGTTCGTTCAAATGCTGTTCGATGCCGACATTCTTCAGTCCCGGAGGCCGCACGTTCGCAGGCGGCGACATAATGCCTTGCGTAATTCCCTGGCCCCACGCGGGCGGGCTGAGAACAAACGCCGTCAACACCGCCGCCATAATCAGCCTCGAAATTCTCGATCTTGTGGCACTACGCACTGCTGCATCCCTTTCCACTACTTCGGCCTTTGCGCCTTGGTCTTCGCTGGTTCGTTGCTTGTGTCCGAACGCTGCGCGGCCTGAGTAGCCACATTTACCGCGGACGGCGGAACCGTTCCCGCCTTCGGCGTCGTTGTCAATCCGCGTTGCGCTAGCAGCTGCATAGCACGCTCAATCGGTACACGCACCACGCCAGTTTTTTCGTCGACCCAACCATAGCTGTTTAAAGTCTGCTCTTCCTGCAAGCGGAAATCGTCGATCTCAACTCGCTCGTTCCGCTCCAGGCGCGGTTGGGGGAACTTCGCGACATCGTCGGGCGAGACAACGCGTGTATCGGTCTCCACTTGCTTCACCAGTGGGCTCTGCTCGGGCTGGTGTGACCTCTGGCGCGCGTCCAAGAAGTGGTACAAGCCCCAAACGACGAAATAAACCAGCACTCCGCCCACAGCCAGGCTTACCAAGAAACCGTACACGCCGTGGGCGGTCAGGTCTTGGTGTTCGAAGCCCTCTTCCTCGTGCTCGCGTCCGTATTGTTTCTTTTCACTCATGTGCTGGTTCCAGTACCTCGTTCGCGAATACGTCATACGCGGGCAGAAGCGGCAGCGAATTCAGATTGCGGAAGAAGTAAGCCAGCCAAAGACCGCCCATGGCGACGGGGACCACTACATCCGCAAACGTCAGGGTCAAAGTTTTTGAAAAGTTGGGTTCGATGATCCAGAAAAGATCCACGTATCGCATGACCATGACCCAAGCGGCCAGCCAGGCTAATCTTCTTATATCCCGTTTAAACGGGCGTGAAAGCAGGAACACGAAAGGCACCGCGAACTGAAAGACCAACAGGAACAAGCCAACGAATCCCCAGCCGCCATACAACCGCCGCATGTACCAGGTGATTTCTTCAGGCAAATTTCCCGCCCAGATAATGAGCCACTGCGAGAACGAAAAGTACGCCCATACCATGATGAACGTCAACATCCATTTGCCGTGGTCGTGCACGAAATCGGGTTTCAACAGTTCCGACATCGGTTTGTAGTCCACCAGAATCCGTTCGATCACAACCGCGAAACACATCGCCGACAGCAACTCCCCGATCAGGATCAACAATCCATAAATTGTGGAAATCCAACTGGGGTCGATGGACATTACCCAGTCAATGGCGGCGAATGAAATGGTGAGAGCGTAGAGAATCAGTCCAGGCCCGCTGACTGCCTTGAAGCGGTTGCCGTTATCTCGTGATGGAGGAGTGTCTTGTTCCCTCGACCACTTGGTGAGCAAGAAGGACAACAGATTCCAGATCACCAGGTAAATTGCGGCGCGAATGATAAATCCATTGACCGTCAAGTAAGTTTTGGTGATGTCCTGCAAGTGCTCACGGAGATGCTTGTCCGCAATAGAATCCAGAGGTCGCGCCCATACGTAGAGTTTCGGAAGTCCGAACAGAATGGGGACAAACAATACCGCCATCAGTGGCAAGCAGCGCATGGCCGCGCCCAGAATTCGACGGATTACCGTGCCCCACCCGCCGCCGGTCAAATGCCGGATCATGAGAATCGCCATGGATCCGAGGGCTACTCCGAGCCAGAGCATGTAGCCGAGCAGGTAGGCGCGGAAGAATTCATCCGGGCGAAGGAACGCAATCGCCAGTGAGATTGCCGCGAAAATGAGGCCGACGATGAGCGATCGTCTTTGGATGATCTTAACCACCGGGGGCGCCATCAGGTCCAGGTGGTTCGCACGCGGCGTGCTCATTTCGGCTCTCCTTCCGTGGCGGGTCCTTGATCGTTAGGCGAAACGGACTGGAGTTCGGGCAAAGTTGCGCCCGATCCCGGATCGCCGCGAAACACCGGCTTCTCCGAGGGTACTTTCTGTCCCGCCGGAACATCGCCCATGGTTGCTCCCTGGCTCAACTGCAAGGCTCGGATATAAGCGACAATGGACCACCGGTCCTGCGGCGGAATTTGCGATGCGTAGTCCGGCATCGCGCCAAATCCGTTGGTCATTACGTCAAAGAAGTACCCCAACGGGGCTTTCCGCAAGCGTTCGGTGTGATAAGACGGCGGCGCTCGAAAGCCGCGCTGCACGATCATCCCATTGCCGTCGCCGGTGCGGGAGTGACAGGGAGCGCAGTAAATATTAAAGCGCTCGCGGCCGCGGGCCAGCACATCGTCGGTCACGGGAAACGGCATATAGTCGCCAGGATTGTTGCCGAGTTTGCCAGTGTAGAAATACGAATCTGCGTGCAACTGACCACGCGCCACCGTCCCGTCGACCGGAGGCCGCGCCGAGCGCAGGTCGGCATAAAAATCGCTCTCCGCCAGCGGCTTGAAGCGAGGTTGATCGTGCATGTCCTGGCGACATCCTGCCAGCGCCAGCACGGCGAGCAATCCCAACGGCGAAATGTCGCGGAGTCTGAACATGGGTCTAGCTCGGTACCTCCGCAATCGACCGCGGGGCAAGGCTCTCAAGAAACCGCCGGGTCTCGACCGGGTTGTATTTCGGATCGGAAGAAAACACGATCAGAAAGAACCGGTCTCTGGTAGCGAAGGCGAATCGCGGCACATTGAACACGGGATGATACGGCATGGGCAGACCGTTCAAGGCCAGCATGCCGAAGACCGCAGAAATCCCTCCAAACAGAATGGTCATCTCGAAAGTCACCACGATGAATGCCGGCCATGAATGATAGGGTTTGCCGCCGACATTGATGGGATAACTCACTGCCGAAATCCAATACTGCAGCGCGTAGCCTGACAAACCTCCCAGCAATCCGCCAATCAGCACCACTAAGGGGACACGGTTCTTGTGAAACCCCATTGCCTCCGCCAATCCTTCCACTGGAAACGGGCTGTAGGCGTCGATCTTCAGATAACCGGCTTCATGCGCGCGCTGGGCCGCGTCCACCAGGAGTTGGGCGGAATCAAACTCGGCCATCATTCCATAAACCGGAGTGCGCTTCATTCCTTCACCTCCGCCTCCGGCAGCAAGGTGCGCATTTCGAAGATCGAGATCATAGGCAGAATGCGCACGAACAGGAACATCGCGGCCAGGAACATGCCAATCGTGCCAATGTAAGTCATCCAGTCCCAGCGGGTCGGATAATACATGCCCCACGAGGACGTCAGGAAATCACGGTGCAGGCTGACTACCACGATGATGAACCGCTCCAGCCACATGCCGACGAGAATGACTCCGGAAATAAGGAACAGGGCAACCGGGCTGGTTCGCAGTTTGCGAATCCACAGCAATTGCGGAACAAAAATGTTGCAAGCCAACAGTGCAAAATAACAAGGGGCATACGGGCCGTGCAGCCGGTTCCAAAGGGTGAACGCATCGTAGCGGTTTCCGCTGTACCAGCCCATGAACGCCTCGATGGCATAGCCATACGCCACAATCAGGCCGGTCGCTAACATTACTTTCGCTGAGTTCTGCAGATGGCGTTCGGTGATGAAATCCTCGAGGCCATAGACCTTGCGAATCGGTATCGCGAGCATCAAGACCATGGCAAAGCCGGAATAGATGGCGCCCGCCACGAAGTAGGGAGGGAAGATTGTGGTATGCCAGCCCGGCACGATGGCGACGGCGAAGTCGAAACTAACCACGGTGTGAACCGACAATACCAGCGGAGTCGCCAGTCCAGCGAGCAGCAGATACGCCGTCTCATAGCGATGCCAGTGCCGCGCGGAACCACGCCAGCCCAGCGCCAACATTCCGTAGATAATTTGGGCCACGCGGTTGGTGGAGCGATCTCGCAGCGTGGCCAGGTCCGGAATCAGTCCAACGAACCAGAACAGAAAGGAAATGGTCGCGTATGTCGAAACCGCAAAAACATCCCACACCAGCGGGCTGCGGAACTGCGGCCAGTAATTCATGGTGTTGGGATAAGGGAACAGCCAATACGCCAGCCAGGGACGGCCCATGTGGAGCAGCGGAAACATGCCGGCGCATGCTACGGCGAACAGGGTCATGGCTTCGGCAAAGCGGTTGATCGAATTGCGCCAGGATTGCCGCAACAAAAGCAGAATCGCCGAGATCAGCGTGCCCGCGTGCCCGATTCCAATCCACCACACGAAGTTCACGATGGCGAAGCCCCAGCCGATCGGGATGTTGATGCCCCAGATGCCGACGCCGCGGGCAAACAAATATGCGATGGCGAACAACATCATCATGGTGAGCAAGAAAGCGACGCCGAAGCCAAAAAACCAGCCATTGGAAGTAGGCCGGGTGAGGACTATCGAGCTGATCTTGTCGGTGACCGTGCCGAACGTGTAACCGGGCTCGATGACTGGAGCTCCCTCGCCGACCGCCGCTGGATGTTTCGATTCTGCCATTTCTCGTTCGTGCTCCGCTTAGCTTTCCAGTTAACTTTCCAATTCAGGATTGGGGTTGCGAATCTCAGCCAGATACGTCGTTCGGGGCCGCGTGTTCAGATCGGCCAGCAAACTGTAGTTGCGCGCGTTTGCCTTGAGCTTTGAAACCCGGCTGCCGGGATCGTTGATATTGCCAAAGATAATTGCATTGGCCGGGCAAGATTGCTGGCAGGCCGTCTGCAACTCGCCGTCCTGAATTTTTCGATCTTCGCGCTCGGAATCAATTCGGTGCTGGGTGATGCGCTGAACGCAATACGTGCACTTTTCCATGACGCCGCGGCTGCGCACGGTTACATCCGGATTGCGCATCATCTTGAGCTGAGGTGTCTCCCAATCCTGGAACAGCAGGAAATTGAAGCGCCGCACTTTGTACGGACAGTTATTGGAACAGTAGCGCGTGCCCACGCAGCGGTTGTACACCATGTCATTCAGGCCTTCGGTGCTGTGGACAGTCGCGCCGACGGGACAGACCACCTCGCAAGGCGCGTTCTCGCACTGCATACAAGGGACAGGCTGGAAATATGCCTTGGGATTATCGCGATCGCCCTGATAGTAGGCGTCCACGCGAAGCCAGTGCATGTGGCGGCCGACCACGACCTGCTCCTTGCCGACCACCGCGATGTTGTTTTCCGACTGGCAAGCGACAATGCAGTTATTGCAGCCGACGCAGGCATTCAGGTCAATTGCCATGCCCCATGCATAAGGTTCTTTCTCGTACGGATAGGGCTTGTACAACGTCAGTTCCGCTGGAGTCTCTTCTTCTTTCGCGAAGTCTGGTTCCTTGCGATATTCCTCGAGGCTGGCGGACCGCACCTGCGGCCGCGCCCCTTCTGGCGTGTCCATCGTCTGGTAGCCCTGCGTCGACGCCAGCTTGTAAGTCCCGCCAGCCTTCGTAATGTTCACGCCCGTCGTGAACCATGGCGTCGCGCTGTAACGCAGCGGGTACATGTCGAATCCCGCGCCCGTGCCGGCTCGGCCTGCGCGCCTGCGTCCGTAGCCAAGAAACACGGTCACGGAATTATCGGGATGACCAGCCTGAATCCAGATTGGAGCGGTGAGCTTCTTGCCATTTAGTTCCAACGTGACCAAGTCTTCAGTCTTCAGCCCTAACCGCGCGGCCAGCGCCGGGCCGATCAGCACGGGATTGTCCCACGTTATTTTGGACATCGGCTTGGGCAGTTCCTGCAACCAGCCGTTATTGGAAAAGCGGCCGTCGTAAACGGAAGGATCGCGATGGAAATTGATCTCGATCGATGTGGCGTCGCCGAATGGAGATGACGCCGAGGCTACGGGTTTCAGGCTTACTGACTTTGGCGCAAATGTTGTTCCTTCAATCCATCCATCGTGCAGAGATTTCCGCCAGAACGCGTCGAAATCCGGGCCGGGATGCTGCTGCTTCCAGTAGCCCTGCACCACTTCATGTCCCGTGGCCTCCGCTTGACCCGCGAGCAATGCGGTAAGTTCATAAACACTCTTGCCGCCATAAAGCGGCGCAATCAGCGGCTGGACGATGCTCACGGTGCCGTCGTATGCGCGAGCATCGCCCCAGGATTCGAGGTAATGAGCCTCGTTCACATGCCATTGGCAGAGTTCCGCTGTCTCGTCTTGATAGGGGCCGAGATGCACACGCATCGGGATGTTGGTGTTCTTGAGCGCATCGGCGAAGCCCAAGTCGGCCGGCGCATCGTAGGCGGGATTTCCGCCCAGGATGAACAGCATGTCCACTTTTCCGGCCCGCATGTCAGCGACGAGATCTTTGATCGAGTCGAATTGGTTGACCGGATTTGCGTCGACGGGATCGGTGTAGAAAACTGTTTTTCCCACGTTGCCTAAGGATTGGTTAATTGCGTGTGCCAAAGCGTGAACAGCCGCAGGCTGATGATCGCCCGCAATCACAACGCTAGAACCGCGATGTGCCTTGAGATCCTGGACAACTGCATTCGCAAACAACGGACCGTGCTCTTCGGGGAACTCTCCGCTGCTTGCGCTCACTCCCAATGCTCCTGCCAACGCCCGCGCAAAGGTTTCGATGAACGCGGCCTTTCCGGGTAGCCGATGGTCCGCCTTAGCGCCGGTGGAGCTCGGCGTGCTCTCGACCACATACAGTCGGCTCATCTTGCCCGCATCAGGATTGCGCCGCTTGGCGAAATCGCGAATGTATCGCGTCGAACCCGGGAATCCCGCGTACAGAAAATCCGCGTCGAGCGAAAGAATTACATCCGCCTTCGAGAAGTCATACCTTGTCTCCACGGGCTGGCCAAAGGCCATCTTCGCGCCCTCAAGCACATTGTCGCGATTCATCGGCTCATACACATGCCACTTCGCTTGCGGATACAGCTTAAGTACCGACTGCAACTGATCGGCAAGCGCGGGCGAAGAAACTGTGGGCGTGAGGATGCGGATGCCGGCTCCCTGCACCGGCTTCTGCGCGTTGAGCGGTCCGCGGATCGCTTCCAGGAATCCTCCCCAAGTGCGTACGTCGCCCAAATATGCGATGGTCTGCGAGCGGTCGGGGTCATAAATTCCGAGGATCGATGCCTGCGCGAATACATCCGTTCCGCCGAGGCTCGCGGGATGCTGCTCATTCCCCTCGATCTTAGTGGGGCGATAGAGATGACTCTCAACCAGGATTGGACTCGCGTATCCGCCAAGTGTGAAGGCGGTGGCGTAGAACATCGGACGGCCAGGAATCACCTCTTCCGGCGGCCTCACATAGGGAACAATGGGCTCCAGAGGCTGCTTGGTGCAGGCGGTCATCCCTGCCATGGCAAGCGAGGCACCCATCAGCTTCAGGAAGCCGCGGCGCGAAACCGCATCCAGCCACTCTGACGCGCCTTTGGGAAATTCGCGATGCATCATCTCCTGAAACTCGGAACTGCCCGCGAGTTCTTCCAGGCTGCGCCAATACTCCGGGCCTTTGGTCTCGGCGATTTGGGCGCGAGCCGTTTTCAGGTCGAGCTTGTCCTTCTTGCCCGGACAAACTTCCTCGCGATGCTTATCGTCCTGGTCTGCAGTCTTCATAACAAAATCTTCTGAACGGAAGCCGGGTGCCCCACGCGGTTGGACGAGCGCGACGCTCGTCCTCCATCACCCCGAACCTCACCTGTGGCACGTCGAACAACTCGTAATGTCTGTCACCGAGCGCAGAGTGTATTTCCTCACCAAGTCCGTTCCCAGCGAAACCTGGTCCGTATAGACCTTGCCATCCAGCACCTCGGGCTTGTCGCTTGACGGCTGCTCATAGCGCATATTGAACACCTGGTCGCGAGGCCGCAGATTTTTCTCCGGCGCGCGATGGCAATCCAAACACCACTCCATTTGCAGAGAGGCGTAGTTGAACATCAATGGCATCCGATCCACGGGGCCATGGCAAGTATTGCAGCCTACTCCCTTGTTGACGTGAATGCTGTGATCGAAATAAACGAAATCGGGCAAATCGTTGACCCGAGTCCATACCAGGGACCTGCCGGTGCGGAAGCTTTCGCGCACGGGTTCGAGCAGCGGCGCCCCCGTCCAAATCTGGGAGTGGCAATTGATGCAGGTCTTGGTGGGAGGAATCCCTGCGAATGCGGAAGTCTCAACCGAAGTATGGCAATACCGGCAATCAATCCCCAGCCCCGCGACATGGTGCTGGTGGCTGAAGGGTACAGGCTGTGGACGAGCCACTTTGGCATAGGTGACGTAGGGCGAGCGCTGCAATTCGAGCACCGCCCACAGCAATGCCGCCGCCAGAAACACCGCCCCATAAATCGTGGCGCGTGAGATTGTATTGGTACTGCGATGAAAAATCTGCATCGATCCGAACTTTCAGTGCGCCCGAGACAGCGCCGCGAACTCTCCGGTTTGGCGCGGCCCTCTTCTCACCCAGACGGTCACAGACCCCTGTGATCCCGCATACGAAAACTTGTGATTATAACAGTTCACGCCGTTTTGTCATTGCCTCTGTAATTGAATCTCGACAAATTCACGCAAGGTTATCACGCCAGGAAAAACCAGGCTGGAATTTTAGCAGTATCGCCACGACGCTTGCCAATGCCACGACGCTGGACTCTCGAACGTTCTATCGTAACCCGATACATCTTGCCGGTCTGCTCTTCACCCGAATGGAGGGAGCCATAGGGATCGTCGTGGATTTGCACCAGTGCATCTTAGCAACCGCGGTATTCCCCGACAGCGGCAAAAGAATTATCGTTTTCGCGCGAAGCAAAGCATGACGTGAGACGATACTTGATTCGGGCGACAGTTGGTCCGCATCAGAAAGAAAAAACGTGCTCCCATCCATTCTGGAATCCAGCGAGTCATTGCGTAAGCGGGAAGTATCACCCGTGGAGTTGACGAGACAGTGTCTGGCGCAGATCGAGAAACTCAATCCGACGCTGAATGCCTTTATCACGGTGACCGCAGAATCGGCTCTGGCCGCGGCGCGTACCGCCGAGGCAGAAATCTTGCGCGGACATTGGCGTGGGCCGCTGCATGGAATCCCGCTCGCTTTAAAAGATCTCATCGATACCGCGGGCATCCGCACCACCGGCGCCAGCGCTTTGTTCAAGAATCGCGTTCCTGCTGAAGATGCTGAAGTGGTTGGGCGTCTCAAAGATGCCGGAGCCGTCTTGTTGGGAAAGCAAAACCTGCACGAGTTCGCTTATGGCGGCAGTTCGATGATCAGCCACTATGGCGAAGTTCGCAATCCCTGGGATCCCGCCTGCATTGCCGGAGGATCGTCGGGAGGATCGGCCGCATCCGTGGCTGCGGGCCTTGGCTACGCCGCCATTGGAACGGATACTGCCGGTTCGGTTCGCGAACCTGCCGCGCTGTGCGGAGTCGTCGGTCTGAAGCCCACCTATGGGCGCGTGAGCGCTCGTGGCGTGATCCCGCTCTCGCCATCTCTCGATCATATTGGCCCGATCACGCGTACGGTGTCGGATGCGGCGGTGATGTTGCAGGCAATCGCAGGCCACGACGCGAGAGATCGCAACAGCGCCGACGTTCCAGTACCTGACTATCTCGCAAGTCTTCGCAATGGATTGAAGCGGGCGAGGATCGGCGTACCCCGAAAGTTTTTCTACGACGATCTTGATCCGGAAATTGCTAACGCGGTGGAGCAGGCGCTCGACACACTTAGAAGGTTCGCCAGCAATCTATCCGAGATCGAAATCGATGTTCCCACCGACCGCACGCTGCAAACCGCGGAGGCGTATGCCTGCCACGCCGAGTTCGTTTCCCGGAGTTCCGAACTCTACCAGCCGGAAACTCTACGCCGCATACGCCAGGGCGAGGGCATCGGCAGCGCGCAGATTGAGCAGTGGCGCCTCGAACAAGAAAAAATACGCAGCGAAATCGATCGCGTTTTTGAGGACGTAGACGTTCTGGTCACTCCAACCACACCGGTGCTCGCTTCCACGATTGCGGAGTTGAAGCAATTCCCAGAGCTCCTCCGGCCGCGTGAAATTCTGCTGCTCCGCAACACCCGCCCAGTAAATGTGTGGGGACTGCCAGCCATCTCGGTTCCCTGTGGATTCACGACCGCGGGTCTTCCCATCGGACTTCAAATTGTCGGCCCGCACTGGGGAGAAGGCGAAGTTCTGCAACTTGCGTACGCTTATGAGCAGGCCACGGCGTGGCATAAGCGCAGTCCGAGATTGGTGGAGGATCCTGAGCAGACATAGGTTCATCCCCGGTGAACCGGCAAGCATTCCGCAAACGCGGGCCCCGAAAACCGCCAAATTGTTAGTATGTTCTGGTGCCGATCAAGAGAGCCAACGAGGCTCACCTTAACATCGTGCGTTCTGAAGCTCTCACTCGCATTCCATGGTTGATTCATGGATTCAGCACGAGGCTCGGCGGATTTTCCCGCGCTTATGGCGGGCGCACTCTCAATCTCGGATTTACCAAACAAGACTCGCTCAGAATGGTCGAGCGCAACCGTGCGGCTTTTTTGTCGCAGCTCGGCGCCACCGGAGGGAAAAAGCAGTGGCCCATTGTTACCCTGCGCCAGATTCACTCCGACCTTATTCACTGCGTGCAGGGACTGCCGAAAGAACCGTTGGTCGGCGATGGCCTCATCACCGACAGGCCGGGCATTGTCCTCGCCGTGCAGACGGCCGATTGCCTGCCAATCATTTTGATCGATCCCAAGCGGAGAGATCTGGGGGTGTTCCATGCGGGTTGGCGCGGTACCGTGAAACGCATTATTGAAAAAGGAGTGGGAGAAATGCGCCGCTGGTTCGGTACGCTGCCGAGGGACATCAAAGCGGCCATCGGTCCCGGAATCCACGCCTGCTGCTACGACGTCGGACCCGAAGTGCGCCAGCAGTTCGAATCTCAGTTCGCGTACGCCAGTGATTTGTTTCGTGAGACCAAAGAATCGGACCCGGTTCGCGAAAAGTATCCGCTGCTGTTTCTTACTGCTCGGGCGCCCGGTCACAGTGAACTGCCAACGAAAATCTTTCTGGATCTCGTTGAAGCCAACCGCCGCCAACTCATCGACGCTGGGGTCTCGCCCAAAAATATATGCGCATCGGCCTCGTGCACGGCCTGCCGCGCGGACTTGCTCTTTTCGTATCGAGCAGAAAAGGGAGTTACGGGGCGAATGATGGGCGTGGCAGGAATCCACGATTCGTTTTCAACCAGGACCCGACGCTAGGCAGGCACGGCCTTCATCGCAACGCGAGTACAATCGGAGACAGAGGGCGAGCTTTATGATTGACTTGGCAGACGTCCTTAGCGGTCTCGGCACGCGCACAAACGATCTCCTGCGCGAAACCTGGAAGTTTACTCTTTCCCTTAATAACATCGTCACGTATAGCCCGGTGACCTGGAACCACAAGGGGCTTGACCTGATCCCGTTCTCGCGGCCAATGTTGCGGCTCGATGACGAATTGAAGTCTCTGTCGAAAAGCATCATGGACGCTCAGGACAATCCGAGTGTGCCCGCTCTGGAGCGCTTGTACGAGAAGGTTGAGCCCGCTTTCAGAGTCGTTTTTGATGACGGCAAGCGTGAATCCCATCTGGTCTCGGATGCGATTAGTCTGTATCTCGAACAGCAGCAGGTCCTGATCTTTACCTACACGGGAAAGACGCCGCTGGTCGTGCGGTCATCTTATCAAGATATCTTTCTCCGCCAACTGGCCAGCAATACGCTTGTGAGGCATCCCTTTCTCTCGAAAGAGTCGCTGGATCGCGCAGGCGTGGAGTTAAAGGCGTATGCGGAAGAGTTCTTGCGGTCGCTGCAGCGGACCTACCAGACTGATATCGAAGAGATTTTCAGGGAATATCACGCCTTGCTTGTCGATATACATGACGCCCTCTCCAAGCATCCGATCCGTGTGCCGACCTATCGAGGGGTTCCGCCTCGGCGGATTGCGCGCACCGATGCCGGCGTGGTGTCGGGTTTTATCGGGGAGATGCGAGAGATGCCCGATCTCGAAGAGTCTCAGCGCGAACAAGTCCTGACGCTCCGCGACGCTGATGGAAGCGTCGAGACTGAGCTGTACCGGAGACTTGCTGTCTCGCCGGACTGGGGCGCGGAACTCGGTCACGTAGTGGCGTTCATGCATCAGCGGAACCAGGACCCGATTGCCAAATTCAAGGTTTTTGAGGCCGGTCTTCACGGGGAGCTTGAGCCTGTCGAAATCGGGGAAGCGAAGAGCGATCAAGTCATCGACCAGGAGAAGAATGTGGCTCGACTGCGGACTCTGCTCACCGCCTTCGTTAAAGGAAGTCATATGCCATTCACTCTCCTCGAAGGGGAGGGCGGTGTAGGCAAGACGCTCTCGCTCCAGGCTCTCGTTCATGAGATCGCTGGTCTGAAGCTCGTCCTGATCTCTTCGGACCAACTCGGTCAGATCAGGGAGTTCGCCCAACGCATGGCCGAGGAACCATGCAGAACCGTTCTCTACATTGACGATATGACTTTTGACCCGCGCCACTATGAGAGTTTCAAGATAGGGACGCAAGGCATGAAACGCTTCTATGACAATGTCACGGTTATGGCGGCTGCAAACCCATCGTCACTGGAGCATCTTCCCCCGGAGGTGTTGCGGCGATGGCCAATCCGGATTAAGTATGGGCGGCCGAATTTGGCAAATGCCGCGACGTTGCGCAAGGTGCTCAAGGCAAATTGCGACCGTGTCGGAATGGAGTATGTCCCCAGCCTCGCGGCTGCGTTCCGCAAACAGCATAGAAGCGCGCTCAAGACTCTGCCGCCGTCCGCGGCCTATGATTTTTTGCGGGAAGTAAAACTGACGCGAGGATTATAGTCACGATTCGCTTAGGTCGGATAACTGTCGAAGAATCGCCGTTGCACCAACCGCCGCAAGACAGCCGAAATGTAAGTTGAGTCCTACCGCTTCGCCGCCTTCAGCCGTTGCTCCAGTCCTGCAACTTCGTCGTGCAGACCTTGGGGCAAGCGATCTCCGAACTTAGCGAAGTGTTCTTTGATCAGCGGCACCTCAGCCAGCCAGCCCTCGATATCGACGCTGAGCAGTTCGTCCACATGAGCGCCTTTGATGTCCAGCCCGGTCGTGTCGAGATCGGCCACTGCGGGAATCCGTCCGATGGGAGTGTCTTGCGCATGCACCTTGCCATCGCACCGTTCGAAGATCCATTTCAGCACGCGGCTGTTTTCGCCGTAACCCGGCCAGAGGAACTTACGGTTTTCGTCTTGACGGAACCAGTTCACGTAGAAAATCTTCGGCAGCTTCGACGCGTCCGCGCTTGCCCCGATCTTGAGCCAGTGGGCGAAGTAGTCGCCCATGTGATAGCCGCAAAAGGGAAGCATCGCCATGGGATCGCGGCGCAACTGGCCCACTTTTCCTGCCGATGCGGCCGTAGTCTCGCTGCTCGCGGTTGCGCCCAGAAAAGTGCCGTGCTGCCAATTGAACGCTTCGGTGACCAGCGGAACAATTCCAGCGCGGCGGCCGCCGAACAAGATGGCATCGATGGGCACGCCCTTCGGGTCTTCCCACTCGGGCGCGATGACCGGGCACTGCTTCGCGGGGGTCGTAAAGCGTGCGTTCGGATGCGCTGCGCTGCGGCCCGCATCGGGGCTCCAGGGCCGCCGCAGCCAGTCCACTAACTGGGACGGCTTGCGATCGGTCATTCCCTCCCACCAGACGTCCCCGTCAAGCGTCATCGCGCAATTCGTGAAGATAGAATTGCGCTCAATGGTGAGCATGGCATTGGGATTCGACTTCACGCCCGTGCCCGGCGCGACCCCAAAGAAACCGTATTCTGGATTGATGGCGTAGAGTCGGCCATCCGTGCCGAATTTCATCCACGCAATATCATCGCCGATGGTCTCCACCTTCCAGCCGGGAATCGTCGGGATCAGCATTGCGAGGTTGGTCTTCCCACACGCGGATGGAAATGCGCCCGTGAAATATTTGACCCGGCCCCTGGGGCTGATCAGCTTGAGGATGAGCATGTGCTCAGCCATCCAGCCCTCGTCGCGTGCCTGCACCGATGCGATGCGCAGCGCGTGGCACTTCTTGCCCAACAACGCATTTCCACCATAGCCGGAACCATACGACCAGATCTCACGTGTCTCCGGGAAATGGCAGATGTATTTGTGCTCTTTGTTGCAGCGCCACGTCGCGTCCGGCTGATTGGGGGCAAGCGGGAAGCCGACTGAGTGCAGTCCGCGCACAAAATCGCCGTCTTGCCCGAGCGCCTGCAGCACGGCGCTGCCCACGCGCGACATGAGGTGCATGCTCGCCACCACGTAAGCGGAGTCGGTAATCTCCACTCCGATCTTCGCAATGGGCGATCCGATCGGGCCCATGCTGTAGGGAACCACGTACAAAGTGCGGCCCACCATCGAGCCAGCGAAAAGTTCGCTCAACTTCTGCTTCATCTTGGCCGGGTCTTCCCAGTTATTCGTGGGGCCAGCTTCTTCCTTGGTTTGCGAGCAGATGAACGTTCGATCTTCGACGCGGGCCACGTCCGCCGGATCTGACCGGACCAGCACGCTGTTTGGACGCTTCGCCGGATCCAACGGGATCGCAGTGCCGGTGAGAATCATCAGCCGCAACATCGCCTGATATTCCTCCGGCGAGCCATCGCACCAATGAACGCGGTCGGGTTTGCACAACTGCGCCACTTCTTCAACCCACCGCGCCAGCTTGGGATGTTTAGGATTGCGGGCCGCTGTCTCAACGTCGATTGTGGTACTGGCCATAGACACTGTCCCCCTTATGACGAACCGCGGATTGCAATAGCACCCGCTAAATCCGGGTGAGACGAACAGAAAACGTGGGCCTTCACACTAATCGCCGGACTGAGACCCAATCTTCTCTTCCACCGCGGCATCCAGATGCTGCAGAGTCTGTTCGACGGTCAGCGAGTACATCTCCTGCCCCACCCCTTCGCCGGATTCCAGTGCGCTCTTCAGATAATGCCCGGCAATTTCTATGGCAAGTGGATCGGTAATCAGCTTTCCGGTGCGCTTCTGATACTCCACCCACGCCGGATGCGGCAGTGCAATCCAGACGGGACGGCCGTCCACTAGGAACTTGATGTCGACGGCATCCGCGTGGCGAGTGGCAACAGCCACGATCAGTGCCTGATAAATGCAGTGCACGTTCTTCTTAGTCCAACGATCCACGGTGTGGAAGTCTTTGTACATGTCAAACTAAAACTATATCGAACCGGGACGAAAAGGGGCAAACTGGCCGAACGGCCTTGTCAGTTGAATTATCATGACCGCGTGGCCAAAACCTGACTGTCTGAGGCTCCGAAAGCTCCCATGAAGAATCTCGGCATCCTGCTCTCCGGACGCGGTTCGAACTTCGAAGCCATCGCTAAGAATGTTGCCGCCGGGCGTATTCCGGACGCTTGCGTCGCCGTCGTCATTTCTAATAGGGCTGACGCGCTCGGGATTGAAACCGCCCGTCGGCTTGGTCTCACTGCGCTGGTCATCCCGTCAAAAGGCAAGAGCCGGGCCGAGCATGATCGTGAAGTCGTTGCTGCTCTGCAGAAGCATGAGGTTGATCTGGTCTGCCTCGCGGGATACATGCGTTTGCTCTCGCCGTGGTTTGTGCAACAATTTCCGCGACGCATTCTCAACATTCATCCGTCACTCTTGCCGGCTTTCCCAGGATTGGAGGCTCAGGAGCAAGCCTTCGCCTACGGGGTGAAGGCTTCAGGCTGCACCGTGCATTTCGTGGATGAAGAACTCGATCATGGAGCCATCGTTCTGCAGAAAGCCGTCCCCGTACTCGACACCGACGACGAACACGCCCTCACGGCCCGCATTCTTGAGCAGGAACACATCGCCTACAGCGAGGCGATCAATGTTGTGCTGGAGGGAAAGTTTGAGATCGTGGGCCGGCGGCTGAGAGTGCTTGCCACGAAAGGTAGGTAGGCTGTCCCGCCGAGCGAAGCAGGAAGAGGGTCGGGGCACACACATTGCATATAATCAAACTGCATGCCAAACTTCGCGCCGGTTGACGAGCAGTTAGCCTATTTAAAAAAGGGCAGCGCCGAAATAATTCGCGAGAGCGAGCTGCGGTCCAAGCTGGAGAAATCCCGCGCCGCCGGCAAGCCCCTGCGGGTGAAACTCGGAATGGATCCGACCGCACCAGACCTGCACCTCGGGCATACTGTAGTGCTCCGCAAGCTCAAGCACTTTCAGGATCTCGGCCACACGGCGATCTTTCTGATCGGCGATTTTACCGGAATGATTGGCGATCCAACTGGTCGTTCTGCGACGCGCCCACCCCTCTCGCGCGAGCAGATTGAGCAGAACGCGGAAACCTACAAGGCCCAGGTGTTCAAGATTCTCGATGCACAGAAGACAGTCGTCGATTTCAATCGCCGCTGGTTTGCGAAATTTACCGCTGACGACTTCATCCGTCTGGCGGCGAAGTACACGGTTTCGCAGATGTTGGAGCGCGAGGACTTCCACAAACGCTTCCTCGAAGAGAAACCGATTGCCGTTCACGAACTGCTCTATCCGCTGGCTCAAGGCTATGACTCGGTCGCGCTCGAAGCCGACGTCGAACTCGGCGGTACGGACCAGAAATTCAACCTTCTGGTAGGACGCGAACTGCAGCGCGCCTACGGCCAGGAAGCTCAAGTGGTGCTCACCACGCCAATTCTGGAGGGTCTTGATGGCGTGCAGAAAATGTCAAAGTCGCTGGGCAATGCCATCGGCATCCACGAGCCGCCGCTAGAGATGTACGGAAAAATCATGTCGATCTCCGACGAAATAATGTGGAGATACTACGAGCTGCTGACCGATGTGCCGATGAGCGAAATCGAAAAGATGAAGCGCGAGTCGCATCCAATGCAGGCGAAGAAAGACCTAGCACGCCGCATCGTGGCGGATTTTCATTCAGCCGATGCTGCGAGCAAAGCGGGTGAGGATTGGGCCAAGCAGTTTCAGAAGGATGAGGTGCCGGAGAGCGTGGAGGAAACTTCAGTCAGCATCGGGGAAATCGAGTCATCTCGCGATCAAGATTCACGAGCGTTAGTAAGGCTGGACCGGCTGCTGGTTAAGTGTGGCTTGGCGGACTCTACAACAGATGCCACGAGGAAATTGAAGCAGGGGTCTGTAAGGGTGGAAAATGAAATGACGACAGACCCGCGCCTGATTCTCGTAATTCCCGATGCAGGTCAGCCAATAAGGCTAGCCTTGAAAGTGGGGAAGCGCCTGAAAATTGCTGTGATTAGTCAGTAGCCCCACCAAGGCAGGAAGCCGCGGCTTCTGATCTGCCCGGCGTGCGCGATTGCTTTCTAGCTGAGTTGCAGAAATCCTGCTTGCGCGGCGCGTGCAAAAGGACTAACTTGTCTGTCATCACTGGCATTAAACCTAATCCAGTTTCCTAGGAGAGAAAAGAATGAAGAATCTCGCGAAATCAGTGCTAGTCGTTCTGACGTTCACGCTGGTATTTTCCACTTGGTCGTTCGCCGATGGCGCCGCCGATTATAAGGCCAAGTGCGCCGGGTGTCACGGAGCTGACGGCAAAGGCGACTCAGGCATGGGCAAAGCCATGAAGTTGCGCGATCTCGGCTCCGCCGATGTGCAGGCTCAATCCGATGCCGATCTGAATGGCATCATTACCAACGGCAAAAACAAGATGCCGAAATTCGACGGCAAACTGACTGCAGACCAGATCAACGGCTTGGTGAAATACATCCGCACGCTGAAACACTAAAGAACTTGAGAAGCAGCATTTTGAAGTTTGGAGCTTTGGCGCTGGAATGGCCGATCACGGGTGTAGTGTAGATCCTGATCGGCCATCTGCTTTTTCGATCGAATTCTTGGGATTGCTCCGCTTCTAAGTTAAGACCGAGACGCCAGGCTCCGCAACGCCGTTCCCAGTTGTTATACTTTTCTGACCGCGGAGTGATTACAAGCTGAAGTCGAGATCGGACGTCTAACTCGGTTAGCCGAAACAGATACATCTTGTCTAAAGGCTTCTCCACGCTTTGCACCGCCCGGAGATTACGAATGCAGGACGACGATTTATTAAACGATGAGTCCAGCCAAGAAATTGATGACCATTCCGGCGTTTCCCGTCGCGACTTCCTGAAGATTTCCACGATTTCAGCGGCAGCCGTACCCATTCTCGGAGCCAAGGTCGTGGAAGCGGCGGGCGTGCCGGTAAAGGTTTATGGTCCGGGCAAAGTGCCGGTCGAGCTCACTGTCAACGGCCAGAAACACGCTTTGCGGCTTGAGCCGCGAGTCACTTTGCTGGATGCGCTCCGCGATCCGCTTGAGATCACCGGCGCCAAGCGCGTGTGCGATCGCGGCGAGTGTGGCGCTTGCACCGTGATCATGGATAACCGGGCCGTTTATGCCTGCTCGATTCTGGCCATCGAGGCGCAGGGCAAGGCGATCACCACGGTCGAAGCCTTCATGCAGGGCGAGACCCTCCATCCCATTCAGCAGGCGTTCGTCGATAACGACGCTTCGCAATGCGGGTTCTGCACCCCCGGATTTGTGGTTGCGTTCAAGGCGTTTCTCGATCAACACCCGAATGCGAGTCCCGAAGAGATCCGTCGCGGGCTCAGCGGGAATCTTTGCCGATGCGGTACCTATCACGGAATCCAGCTCGCAATTGCGCAAATGGCGCAGAAAGGAGCCTGAGCCATGCCCGACTACAATTGGCCCGATGCAGCACATCGCACCCTCATCGGCAAGCGCACTTCACGCGTGGATTCGCCCTTCAAGGTTTCTGGCCGCGCCAAGTACACCTATGACTATCACGGCGCGAACATGCTCTTCGGCAAAGTTCTGCGCTCGCCTTACGCGAAAGCGAAGATCGTCAGCATCGATGTCAGCCTGGCAGAAAAGCTGCCTGGTGTAAAGGCAGTCGAGATCATTCAGAAGCCCGGCAGTACGGTTGCGTGGGCAGGGGATGAAATCGTCGCTGTTGCCGCGGTCGATGAGCCCACAGCAGAAGACGCGGTTCGCCTGATCAACGTGAAGTATCAACCTATGTCATACCTGGTCAGCGACGCCGAGCCTCCTGCCGGCGCCGGCGAGGCGGCCGGTCCTATGAGCGAAGACGATATTGACGATGCTATCGGCAATCAAACGCCCGACGCGGAGGTGGCTAAGTATCTTCAAGAACACGGCGTCAGTTTCAAAGTCGACGATGACTTCCTGAAAGACATGCAGGACGAAGGCGCGTCCGACGCTGTTCTCGCAGCCATCCGGCAAGCTACGTTTCACCCGGTGAAGGGCGCTGGCCATTCCGCCTATCAGAAAACTGCGGCACAAACCAGCGGCGATCCCGATAAAGCGTTCGCCGAGGCCGAGGTCGTATCCGAAGGTCTTTACGGTGCTCCGGTCATCGTGCACTGTTGCCTGGAGCCTCACGGCTCCGTATCCGAGTGGACTGACAAAGACCATCTGTTCACTCACATTTCGACGCAAAACGTCTCCGGCATCGCCGGACAAATGGCGGATCCGCTGGGGATCTCTGCAGCCAACATTCGGATTCACCAGGACAACATGGGTGGAGGCTTCGGCAGCAAGTTCGCCGCCGATCGTTGGGATATTGCGGCAGCCCGGCTGTCCAAGAAGGCAGGAGGAAGGCCGGTTCGCATGATGCTGGAGCGCGACGCGGAGTTGAAAGTCGCCGGCGCGCGTCCTTCCGCCTACGCTCGCGTGAAAGTGGCTGCGAAAAAAGACGGCACCATCACCGGATGGCAATCGCAATCCTGGGGAACCGGAGGGCCGGGCGGAGGCGGAATGCCGCCGATTCCCTACGTCTTCAGCATTGCCAACCAGCACAAGGAGCACATTGCCATTCGCAACAACATCGGCCCGGCCCGCGCCTGGCGCGCCCCCAATCATCCGCAGGCCGCAGTGATTACGATGGGAGCGTTGGATGATCTTGCCGCCAAGCTCCAAATGGATCCGCTCGATCTCTGGCTGAAGAACCTTGAAATTACAGGACCGCGACGCGATGTTTATCGCGAGGAGCTAGCCGTTGCCGCTGGTTTGATGGGATGGAAAGACAAGTGGCGAGCCCGCGGCCAGAATGTTTCTGGAGGCATTGCCCGCGGCCTCGGGCTCTCGATTCACACCTGGGGCGGACGCGGTCACGCGAGCGATTGCGATCTCACGATCCATCCTGATGGTTCCGTCGATGTAAAGATGGGAACGCAGGACATCGGCACCGGCACTCGCACCACGATTGTCATCGTCGCGGCCGAGACGCTGGGCATCCCGATCGAAGCGATCAACCTTTATATCGGCGACACCCTTTATCCTCCTTCGGGCGGGTCGGGCGGTTCGACCACGCCGGGAGGGGTAAGCTCCTCCACACGCCGCGCCGCTGTGGACGCCCGCGAAGCGCTCTTCACTAAAGTCGCACCGGTGCTCAATGCACAGCCTCAGGAATTGGAGTGTGGGAATGGTACAGTGCGAGTGAAGAGTGATCCGAGCCGGTCGTTGGACTGGAAGCAGGCATGCTCCAAGATCGGTGCCATGCCGCTTACGGCACGCGGACACAACGATCAAGTTGCCGGCAAGAACCATCCCGACCTGACCAATAGCGGTGTCGGCGGAGTGGGCATGGCCGATGTTGAAGTGGATACCGAGACCGGCATCGTAAAAGTAAAGAAAATGGTGGCGGTGCAGGATTGCGGTTTGATCATCGATCTCAAAACCGCCGAAAGCAGTTGTTATGGCGCGCTCACCATGGGCATCAGCTACGCATTGTTCGAAGAGAAAATCATGGACCAGCCGACGGGCCGCATGCTCAATCCGAATATGGAGTTCTACCGGCTGGCTGGACTCAACGACATTCCCGAACTTGTGGTCCACATGATGACCGGCAAGGGCTACGACGAGCGCGGTGTGATCGGACTGGGTGAGCCACCGGTGATCTCGCCGGGAGCTGCGATTGCGAATGCCGTGGCGAATGCGATCGGCACGCGGGTTTCGTTTTTGCCGATCACCGCTGACAAAGTGCTCGCGGCGCTCAACCAAAAAAGCATGACGCAAAAGGCAGGTGCGTGATGAGACCATTCGAATACGCCAGTCCGATCACTAAAGAACAAGCCGTCGGACTCCTGGGCACAAGCTGGGGGCAGGCTGAAGTCCTCGCTGGTGGCACCGATCTGCTGTCTTTGATGAAAGATGATGTGGTGCACCCCAAGCGCCTGGTGAACATTAAGCAGATCAAGGAAATGAGCGGAGTTTCGGTTACGCCCAAGGGACTTCGCATTGGCGCGCTCACCACGCTTGGCGAACTGGCTGACAATGTGAATGTGGTCAAGGACTATCCCGCATTGGCTGAGGCGATCAACGACGCAGCCAGCCCGCAGATACGCAATATGGCCACGATCGGCGGCAATCTCTGCCAGCGGCCGCGCTGCTGGTATTTCCGCGGCGGCTTCGGTCTGCTTCCCAAGGATGAGTCGGGCAAAGACTTGGTGGCCGGGGGCGAAAACCGTTACCACGCGATCCTCGGTAACGACGGCCCCGCCAAGTTCGTCAGTCCATCGTCCATCGTTCCGGTGCTCATGGCGTACGGCGCCGAAGTTCGGCTGATCGGGCCACGCGGCATGCGCGTCGTCGGACTCGAAACGTTCTATGTAATTCCGAAAACCCCAACTGATCGCGAGCACGATCTGAGGCCGAATGAAATTCTCGCTGAGGTGATTTTGCAACCGAATCATGGAATGAAAGTCGCTCATTATGAGATCCGGCAGAAGCAGGCTTTCGACTGGCCGCTTGCCGTGGCCGCCGTGGCATTAACTATGAATGGGCAGGCGCTATTTGGGTCGCGCGTAGTGCTTGGCTACGTTGCGCCCATTCCTTGGCGCTCTCACGACGGCGAGGTAGCGCTGAACAAGGCAGCCCGCATGCATGGCGGTGTTACGGAGGAAGTAGCCGCGGCGGCTGCGGATGCCGCCCTGCAAGGTGCCACGCCCCTTAGCCACAATGCCTACAAAGTTCAGGTGGCAAAAGTTGCCCTCAAACGGGCCATCATGAAAGCTGTCTCCCAAGGTGCCGCATGATCAGGCAATCACCTCGTCAGGAATCCGATCGCTTCAACACCAATCATCCAGACCTCTGCTCGGCTTTGCGTTGGAAGGCACAATTCATACTCGCCGAGCCCGATTCATCGGTCCCTCATTCCAACGAAGGCTTGTTCTGGTGCATCCACACTCAGACCTGCATCGGGCTGGACGGCAAGTTGGCCGAACCGGGCAACTGCTCGTCTCCTCGCCGAAAATGCCACGGGACGGGGAAATGCGGATAGATAATCTCTTCTGCAACAAACTGGATGTCAGCGAACTTTATGTGGGGCGGACACTCCTGTACGCAGCCTTTGATTTTGAAGTTGCGGGCGGTTCTTAGCTCCAGACCAAGGTCAACCGCAGCGGACAGGAGTGTCGACTCTAGACCGACCTCCGAATCCGCCGCTACTCGCGCCTCATCCATTACTGTATTAACATGGCGACCCGAACAAAAACTATTGCCGGAACCTCAACCGCGGTACTGCACGCACTTGATGCGGTGCGCGAGCGCGTGTTCGACGCATACCGCCGCTGGGGATACCTCGAAGCCGACCTCGATCCTCTCGGCTTTATCCGCCCCGTGCCTCACTCCGACCTGCCCATCGACAGCGAGTTCGCCCAAGAGGCGCGACGCGTTTACTGTGGCACCGTAGGCGTAGAGTTCATGCACATCACCAATCCCGCGCGGCGCCGCTGGATTCAGGAGCGCATGGAAAGTGCTCAGCCGGACGTGGATCAGCAAAGAGTGCTGGATCTCCTCATCCGGGCCGAACTTTTCGAGCAGGTACTACAGCAGCGCTATTTGGGCAACAAGCGCTTTTCGCTCGAAGGCGTCACCGCGCTCATCCCGTTGATGGATGAAATTCTCGAAGCGGCCGGGCAACAGGGTGCGGCAGAACTGGTGATGGGTATGAGCCACCGCGGCCGGCTGAACGTAATTGTGCACGTCGCCAGGCGCGCCCCCGAAGAAGTTTTTGCTGGATTTGAAGATGTCGATCCCCGCAGCGTGCTGGGAAGCGGCGACGTCAAGTATCACATGGGCGCAACCGGAGAGTACCTCACTCGCGGCGGAGCCAAGGTTCACATCCACCTGGTTTCGAATCCCAGCCATCTGGAGGCGGTTGATCCGGTGACGGTTGGTCGAACCCGCGCCAAGCACGATCGCACGGGAGAAACCGGGCCCAAGAAATATCTGCCTCTGCTGGTGCACGGCGACGCTGCTTTCGCCGGACAAGGCATTGTTGCCGAAACCTTGAATTTTGCCGATCTGCCCGGCTATACGGTGGGCGGAACCGTGCACATCATCGCCAACAACCTGATCGGGTTCACCACCGTTCCCCGCGAATTGCATTCCTCGCGTTTCGCCGCCCAGCTTGCCCGGCGCCAGTCCATCCCCATTTTTCACGTGAACGGCGAAGATGTGGACGCCGTGATTCACGTCGGCCGTATCGCGCTCGATTACCGCTACGCTTTCGGCACGGACGTGGTTGTGGACATGATCGGTTATCGCCGCCACGGTCATAGCGAAGTCGATGATCCCACCATCACTCAGCCACTCCTCTACAAAGCCATCAAGGAGCATCCGCCACTGTGGGAGATTTATTCCGAAGACATTGGCGTCGAAGATTCCCAGACTCGAGTGCAGACCATACGCGCCGAACTGGAGGCCGCACAAAAGAAGGCTGGCTCCATCACTCAGAAACCTACGCTTCGCGACTTGCCAACGTACTGGGACAGCTACACGGGCGGTCGCTACAAGGCAGAGTATGAGGTCGAAACCGGGTTGTCGGCGGAAGAACTGCGTGAGATTACAGAGCCGCTGACCACTTACCCGGAAGATTTTCACATTCACGCAAAGGTGAAGAAACTGCTTGAACAGCGCGCTGAAATGGGTTCGGGAAAACGCCCGGTGGATTACGGCATGGCTGAAGCTCTGGCCTTCGGGAGTTTAGTGAAGGCCGGCGTCCCGGTTCGGCTGAGCGGGCAGGACAGCCGCCGGGGCACATTCAACCAGCGGCACTCCGTGCTCATCGATATTGAAAACGAGCAAGAGTATATGCCGCTGCAGCATATTTCTGCCCAACAGGCGCGCTGTGAAATTTACAACTCCACGCTCTCGGAAGCGGGAGTGCTCGGGTTCGAATACGGTTACAGCCGAGACTATCCCGAAGCACTCGTGCTCTGGGAGGCGCAGTTCGGCGATTTCGCGAACGTCGCCCAGGCAGTAATCGATCAGTTCATCAGTGCGGGAGAAGACAAATGGAAATTGCTCTCCGGCGTGGTTCTGTTGCTGCCCCACGGCTACGAAGGTCAGGGACCCGAACACTCCAGCGCCCGCATCGAGCGTTTCTTGCAGCTCGCGGCGCGAGATAATTTTCAGATCTGCCAGCCTTCGAATGCGGCGCAATATTTCCACCTGCTGCGCCGTCAAGCTCTGCGGCACTGGCGCAAGCCGCTGATCGTCTTCACCCCCAAGAGTATGCTGCGGCATCCCGATGCTTCTTCGTCCATCGAGGATTTCGCGCATCCGCACTTCCTCAACGTGTTACCCGACACGGAAGTCAGCGAGGCCAAGCGAATTTTGCTTTGCACCGGGAAAATCGGGCACGAGCTGCGCGACGAACGCAAGAAGAGAAAAGATAATTCGACCGCGATTGTTTTCCTGGAGCAAATGTACCCGTTCCCTGAGACTGAACTAATCAAGGAACTGGAAAGACATTCCAGCGCCCGCGACATCGTTTGGGTTCAGGAAGAGCCAGCTAACATGGGCGCGATGTTCTACATGCTGCCGCGGCTGCGCCACATCGCAGGAGAACGTCCGGTGCTTTCGGTAAAACGTTCCGCCAGCGCCAGCCCCGCAACCGGATCGGCCAAAGCGCACGAAATGGAACAGAATACGCTGCTTTCGCTGGCTTTCTCGACGAATGGCTAGTGGGGCTGGACCATGCTTATCTCGGCCGCTCCTGCTCCACACGGTCCGAGATCAATAGCAGCGGACAGGAGTGTCCGCTCTACACCCGCGAGTCGACTTCAATGGAGTGGTGCGGGTTCGGCGGAATTCGCGGTGCCTGAGGTTTCGTCCAGCCGCAACCTGTCGGTTTGCGCATCATAGGTGAAAATCTCGGCGTATCGTCCCCAATTCAAGGCAGTGTCGATCTGGCGTTGCACATCTTCCTGGGAGAGGTGCTCGTCCAGAACGTCGCGAAAGAATTCCAAGGGAACGGTGCGGTCGGACTTTCGCTCCAGGGCATTTCGAATCTGTTGAATCAGCGTGACGTGGCCCAGTACGGCCTCACGAAAGAGCTTCTTTCGGGTGGCGATATCGGCTTCGGCAAATTCCTTTCCCGCCGGAGTAATCTGCACGTCGCCTTGGGTGGAATCGGCGAAGCCCAGCAGAACCGCCTCGTCTACGATGGGAAACAGGTCGTCGACTTCCATCAGCAAATCTTCTGCTAGGTGGTACAAATCCTCCCGGCCTCCGCGATCGTTCAGGAACTCAAGTAGTCCCACCATTCCCCCCGCGGTTGCATGAGGCAAGACTTGGAATGAAGGCTTGTGCGGGGTGAGTAACTTCGTGACCGGGCCGCACTCCATTTCCGGTTGGGTCATCACCTTGTAGATGTAGTCGACGTAGACGAGAAATTCAGCGGTCTTGCGATCACGCGGTTGCGGCAGAGAAATGAGGAAATCCGCGCGGATCTTTGCGGGATGAGTTCCCAGAACCACGATTCGATCGGCCAGCAGAACCGCTTCTTCAATATTGTGGGTGACCAGGAAAATACTCCTTGTGGGGATCTGATGCTTGATCCACAACTCCATGAGTTCGCGGCGCAGGCTCTCCGCGGTAAGCACATCCAGTGCGGAAAAGGGCTCGTCCATGAATAGCACTTCGGGTTCGACCGCAAGGGCGCGGGCAAATCCGACTCGCTGCTTCATGCCGCCCGAGAGTTCCTTGGGATAAGCGTTTTCAAAACCTTTGAGTCCGACCAGGGACAGCGCTTGCAGCGCCTGGCGATGCCGATCCGAGTGCTCGATCCCTCGCGCTGCCAGCGGAGCCTCAACGTTCTCCAGCACGGTTAACCAGGGGAATAAAGCGAAGCTCTGAAACACCATGCCAATGTTTGGAGTGCTGCCGTTCATGGGCTTGCCATGCACGAGCACTGTGCCGCTGGAGGGCGCGGTCAATCCCGATAGAATTCTGAGCAAGGTCGATTTTCCGGAGCCTGAAGGCCCGAGAAGGGCGCAGATAGTGTCGGACTCGACGGACAGGTCCATGGGCGCGATGATCTGAATTTCCCTTCCGTCGGGTTGCTGAAAACACTTCTCAATCTGATGTCCTTCGATGATGATTTCGGCAGCATGGGGCAGTTCCGGTTCTGGCGCAGGCGCCGCCTCCGGTTCCTCCGAGCCGGAGGTCTCAGGAACGATTTCGCCCGAGAGTTCGTCCATTAACCGCTGCCACGCTTCTTCCGGGAGTTCGTCGAAGAAGCGCATGCGGTCGTGAGGGTTGATTAGGTCAACCAAGGTCCGCATTTCTCCCGCGGGCAGCGAATGCAACAGGACGTATTGGTGATAATAGGGGAATTGAACGACGACGGCGGCTGCAAGATCCAAGGGCAGGTGGCGGAACAGGGATTGTTGCTGTTCGAAAGGAAGCTCACCCAATGCCTCGGCTGCCTGAACCACATCGGAAGTCCGCAGCAGAGCCACAGCCTCGTTCCAACGGGCTCGCGAAACCGCGTCCCGAAGCTGATCGGTAATTGGCGAACTCATCGGAAGTTGGACCCAGAAACAAATTACAACCAATCGCGTGGGATTGGCTAGCGTTCTTGGAGAGAATCTCAGGATCGCCCTTGGATCCCGGAGAAAGGTCGAAGGCAGCGGACAGGAGTGTCCGCTCTACACGCTTCGAACGGTACAATACCGGAGTGAGCGCAGCAACCACGTCGCCAGTCGCGAGTGAGGCATCGGCGCGCCGTCGGCCGTATACCTTGTGGCAGCGATTCCTGTTGTGGTTGATTACGTGGGCGGGATTTTTGATGGTCCGAATGATTGGGCCGACGCTACGCTTTTCGTCGTCGTTTGAGGATGGTGCTCCCGCGGACCTCGAGACGCGTCCCATCGTTTACGCATTTTGGCATAGCTGCATCTTGCCCGCGATGTATCTCTGGCGGGGCTTGCAAATCAGAGTCATGAGCAGCGATAGTTTTGATGGGGAGTGGATGGGGCGCATTATGCGGAAATTTGGTTTTGTAAAGGTGCGAGGTTCGACCAGCCGGGGAGCGGTGCGGGCGCTGCTCGGCATGCGGCGGGAACTCGACCAAGGCTGGACGGTGGCGTTTACCATCGACGGTCCGCGCGGCCCGCGATTCGTGGCCAAGCCCGGGCCAGTGGTTCTGGCGCGGGCGACGGGTGTGCCCATGGCCGTGTTTCATATCGCGGTGGAGAAGGCTTGGATCCTGAATACATGGGATCGATCGATGATTCCCAAACCGTTTTCGCGGGCGCTGATGCGAGTGAGCCGAAAGATTGTAGTTCCCCCGGACGCGGATGATTCCCAGAAAGAACAGTTTCATGCCGAGTTGCAAGCTGCCTTGGAGCGAGTACGCGAGTTCGCGGAGGCGAATGTGGGGAGAGTAGGGAGCGCAGAGTTCCCGGTGAGAGAAAGCTAGATTTCGCTGGGTTGTTGTGGAAGGGCACGGCTTTCAAGCCGTGCCGCTGAGAACCAAAGAAGACGTGGGCTTTAGCCCCTGAGGAAAGCCAACTCATGGCTGCAGTTATTCTAGACGGAAACAAAATCGCCGGCGAAATTCGCGCGGAAATTGCATCGGAAGTGAAGACGATGGCGTCCGCGGGGATGCGCCCCGGCCTTGCAGTGGTTCTGGTTGGCCGTAACCCGGCCTCGGAGGTTTATGTTCGGGGCAAGGTGAAGAGCTGCGGAGAAGTCGGCATCTATAGCGAGCAGCATACTCTGCCAGAGACGGCTTCTACCGAGGAATTGCTTGAACTGATTGCTGACTTGAACCGGCGCGATGAGATTGACGGCATTCTGGTACAGCTTCCCCTGCCCGCTCAAGTGGATTCCAAGAAGGTTTTGATGGCGGTCGATCCGGCGAAAGATGTGGACGGATTCCATCCGATAAACGTGGGATTGCTCTCGACGCAGCGGCCGGGGCTGGTGCCGTGCACGCCCGCCGGGATTATCGAGATTCTGACTCGCAGCAAGATTCCGATTGCCGGACAGGAAGCAGTGGTCGTCGGACGTAGCGACATCGTAGGCAAGCCGACGGCGATGCTGTTGATCAATAGCAACGCGACGGTCACGGTTTGCCATTCGAAGACGCGCGATCTTCCCGAAGTGTGCCGGCGCGCGGACATTCTGATCGCCGCCATTGGCCGGGCAGGAATGATTACGCGCGAGTTCGTGAAACCCGGCGCGACCGTGATTGATGTCGGAATGAATCAAGTGACGGACCGGGCGGAGTTCGAACGGCTGTTTGCAGGGAATGCGAAGCGCGAGGAAACATTTCGTACCCGAGGTTCCACGCTGGTTGGGGACGTCCACCCCAACGTGGCGGAGGTTGCGGGAGCGATCACTCCGGTGCCGGGGGGCGTAGGGCCGTTGACCATCGCAATGTTGATGGCGAACACGGTGCGGGCGGCGAAACTGCGCCGTGGCAGCCGCGAACTTTCGCGGGCGTGAAAATGTTCACCACAGAGACACAGAGACACAGAGGAAACCATCAGTTGCCTTTCTCTGTGACTCCGTGTCTCTGTGGTGAAAAGGGTTGCGACCGATGAGGCTTAATTGCTGAAAGTCGGACTGACAGGCGGGATTGCTTCTGGCAAATCCGTGGTGGGCGAAATGTTTGTGGCGCTCGGCGCCCACCTGATTCAAGCCGATGCGATTGCCCATGCACTCATGCAACCGGGTCAAGCGGTTTATCAGGAAGTCGTTCGGCATTTTGGAGACGGAATTCTCAATCCTGACGGCAGTGTCAATCGCGGTCGACTGGCCGAGGCTGCGTTTGGCGCGCCAGAGGGAAAGACAGCGTCCCGCATTCAAGAGCTGAACCAAATTGTGCATCCGGCGGTGATTCGAAGGCAGGGGGAATGGATGGCGGAAGTTGGCCTGAAGAATCCACGGGCGATCACTATTGTGGAAGCGGCCCTGATTTTGGAAGCGGGTTCGGCAAAACAATTCGACCGTCTGGTGGTTGTCACTTGCCGCCCCGAACAGCGAATTCAACGTTGGGCTGCGCGTGTTGGCGTGGATGAAGAATCGGCTCGCCGGGAGGTTGGGCGTCGGATGGCGGCGCAGTTCCCCGATGAAGAAAAGATCAAAGCCGCGGACTATGTGATCGACAACTCGGGATCGTTGGACGAAACGCGAAAGCAGGTAGCTCAAGTTTATCTCTCACTCAAACACGCAGTGGAAGGATCACCAGTGTAAGGCTTTTAATCGCAGAGAAAGGCCGCAGGGGACAGTGAACTTGCGTCACCACACGAGGCTTCTTGGTCAAACAATAATTTATTACAATCTGAGTGTGGCTCCGGGGAAGGTTTCAGAACTATGAAGTTGCTTCGACCTGTTTTACTCGCGGTGATACTTGCCGGCGGGTTTTTCTATTTCACCACCTATCGCTCGGGCCGGGCTTTGCCGGTCGACTGGATTGGACATCCCAACAAGGTTGAGATCAGCGAGGCTGCCGGCAGTGAAGGGTTCGATGCCGAAGAGCAGAACAACATCAGTGTGTACCACAAGAATATCGGCTCGGTGGTGAATATCACCTCCAAGGCGGTCACTTTCGATTTCTTCAACGGGCTGGTGCCGGAAGAAGGGCAGGGATCGGGCTTCATCATCGACAAAGAGGGGCATATCCTTACCAATTACCACGTGATCGCGGACGCCCGCCAAATCGAAGTGACGCTGCACAACCGCAAGAAGTTTCGGGCAACCATCGTCGGCACCGACCGCTCCCATGACTTGGCCGTGATTCAGATCAAGGCGCCCGACCTCACGCCTATGGTTTTGGGCGACTCGGGTAATCTGCAAGTTGGTCAGAAGGTATACGCGATTGGCAATCCGTTCGGGCTGGCGGGCACGCTGACTCGCGGTATTGTGAGTTCGATCCGTTCGGTGCAGGAGCCCGACGGAATGACGATTGACGAAGCCATCCAGACCGATGCCTCCATTAATCCCGGAAATTCCGGCGGGCCGCTGCTCAATATGCATGGCGAGGTGATTGGCATTAACACCATGATCGCGTCGAACGTCGGACAGAGCGCAGGCATTGGCTTTGCGATTCCGATCAATACCGCCAAAGCGGTGATGAACGATCTGCTCACTCTGGGACGGGTGCGGCGTCCGGCGCTGGGCGTGCGCACCATTCCCATTGATCCTGGCTTGGCGGAACAGTTGGGCCTGGCGGCGGACTACGGATTGCTGATCGTGCAGGCGGTGCCGGGTGGGGCGGCAGACAACGCAGGCCTGCGCGGCGGAAACGAGCGCGCGTTTCTGGGCAATATTCCGATCACAGTGGGCGGTGACCTGATTGTGGCCGTCGATGATCAAAAAGTGGAAGATCAGCAGGAGTTGGCGCAGATCATGAATAATCACCGCGCCGGCGACACAGTCCGCATCACCATTTACCGCGGCAAGAAAAAGATGGATGTGAAAGTGACGCTGGGAGAGGCCAAGCAGGAAGTTTAGAAGCAGCTTCAGCCTGGGGAACCCCAAAGCGGTTCTCAAGGAATTCTAGGCCGCAGTCTCTTCGAGAGAGTCTTCGATCTCGCGTACCTCTTTGTCGGTGAGCTGGAGTTCCCCGGCCCGCATTACGCCGTCGGCTTGCCGTGCATTGCGAGCGCCCACGATCGCGCCAGTGACCGCCGGATTTCGCAGTGTCCAGGCAATGGCCACTTGCCCCGGCGGACGGCCATGACGTTTCCCGATCTCGCGGAGATGCTCTACCAGCGCCAGATTGTGCGACAGTTTCGGCTCTCTGAACTCAGGATCGCTGCTGCGCCAGTCATCTTTCGGCAGCTTGGCGGCACGCTCGGGGGTCATCGCTCCCGTTAGAAGCCCCGATGCCATGGGGGAATAGACGATCACGCCGATGTCTTCACGCAAGCAGTAAGGCAGGATGTCTTCCTCGACGCCGCGATTGATCAGCGAATACGGCGGCTGCAGGGAAGTAATGGGCGCGATGCTCTGCGCGCGGCGCATTTGTTTGACATCAAAATTGGAGACACCGATCCATCGCACCTTTCCCTGCCGCTGCAACGCGGCGAGAATGGACCACCCTTCTTCCAGTTCCGGCGAATCCGGATCCGGCGGCCAGTGGATCTGGTAAAGGTCAATGGTGTCCACGGCCAGGCGGCGCAAGCTGTCCTCGACTTCGCGGCAAATCGAATCCGCCCGCAGAATTTTCTGGACGTTGCCTTGTGCGTCCCAGCGCAAGCCGCATTTGGTAAAAATGTAAGGCTTCGCCCCGGACCAGGTTTTGAGCGCCCGCGCGACAACTTCTTCGGAATGCCCCAAGCCATATACTGCAGCCGTGTCGATCCAGTTGACGCCCAGTTCCAGCGCCCGATGAATGGCGGCGATGGACTCATTGTCGTCCTGCCCACCCCAGGCGAATTGCCAGCCACCGCCCCCGATCGCCCAGGCTCCATAACCTACGGGCGTGATCTTCAAATCGGACTTGCCAAGCTGCCGGGTTTCCATTTCAATCTCCTAGGTCGTTTGATTCAAAGAGTCCAAGTCTAACCCAAGTTGGCTCAACTCGCATGACCGTCGATTCCGTCCGAGCTTGTCGCTCCTAGACAACCACGGCTTCTTTATACTCCCCAAACACGGTGCGCAAGGTGTCGGAGATTTCGCCGACCGTGGCGTGGGCCTCCACGGCAGCGACGATGTGCGGCATGAGATTGGCCCCGGAGCGGGCGGCATCCTCAACCTTGTTCAGAGAATCTTTCCAGGGCTGGACATCACGGCGAGCGCGCAGGGCGCGCAATCGTTCCACCTGCTTGCGTTCGAGGGCTTCGTCGATGTGCAGAGTGGGGATATGCTTTTCTTCTTCCACGGTGAAGCGGTTCACTCCCACCACCACGGCCTCGGCGCGGTCCACTTGCTGCTGATATTCGTAGGCGGCGTTCTGGATTTCCTGTTGCACATAGCCGCGCTCGATGGCTTTTAGCATTCCGCCGAGCGCTTCAATTTTGTCCAGATACTCCAAGGCGCGCTTCTCGATTTCGTTGGTTAAGGCCTCGATGTAGTAGGAACCGGCAAGCGGATCGACGGTTTGGGGCGCGCCGGACTCGTAGGCCACGATCTGCTGGGTGCGCAAAGCTGTGCGCGCGGCCTGCTCGGTGGGCAGGGCCAGGGCTTCGTCGTAGGAGTTGGTGTGCAGCGATTGCGTGCCGCCGAGAACGGCTGCCATGGCCTGAATCGCGGTGCGGACAATATTATTTTCCGGCTGCTGCGCGGTCAGAGTAGAACCGGCGGTCTGGGTATGAAAGCGCAGCATCCAGGAACGCGGATTCCTGGCCTTGAAATGCTCGCGCATGATGCGGGCCCACATGCGCCGCGCGGCGCGGAACTTCGCGACTTCTTCCAGAAAATTGCTGTGCGCGTTGAAGAAAAATGAAAGACGCGGCGCGAACTTGTCAACATCGAGCCCTGCATCGATGGCAGCCTGCACATACGCGATGCCATTGGCCAGGGTGAACGCGACCTCCTGCACCGCTGTCGATCCGGCCTCACGCATGTGATAACCAGAAATGGAAATCGTGTTCCACTCAGGTATGTTTTCGTTGGTCCATGCGAACAGGTCGGTGATGATGCGCATCGCCTGCTTCGGCGGGTAAATGTAAGTTCCTCGCGCGATGAATTCCTTAAGGACGTCGTTCTGCACCGTGCCCGAAAGTTTGCGGATGTCCGCGCCCTGACGGCGAGCGACGCCGACATACAGCGCGAGCAGGATCGAGGCCGTGGCATTGATGGTCATCGATGTCGAAATTTTGGTTAGCTCGATGCCGTCGAACAGGCGCTGCATGTCCTCGATGGAATCAATGGCGACGCCGACTTTGCCGACTTCCCCCACAGCCAGGGGATGGTCGGAATCCAGGCCGATTTGGGTGGGCAGATCGAAGGCGACGGAGAGCCCGGTGGTTCCGTTGGCCAACAAATATTTGTAACGCTTATTCGATTCCTCGGCATCGCCCATGCCCGCATACTGGCGCATGGTCCAGAGGCGTCCGCGGTGCATGGTGGCCTGCACCCCGCGAGTGAATGGATACTCGCCGGGGTAGCCCACTTGCCGGTCGTAGTCCCAGGCTTCGAGATCGGCCGGGGTGTAAAGCGGGCGAATGGCTATGTGGGATTCATTCTGCGGGTCGGGGGCTAGTTTTTTCTCTGTCATGACAAGAACCCTTAACCACAAAGGACACAGAGGTTCACAAAGGAAAACCAAAATCTACTATTAGAACTTTTGCCGCAACATCGCATCTCTACCAAATATCTTTCCTTTGTATACCTTTGTGTACTCTGTGGTTAAAGGTTTTGACTCCTTTTCCGCACGCGCCAGAACGAGCTTACGCCAAACCATCCAAACAGCCCAGCGAAGCACACGGCCAGCACCACGCGGCTGGAAGTTGCGTGGCCAGCCTGATATTTTGCGTACTCGCGAAAGAAGGCGATGACTCCAACCCCCGCTAAGAATAAGAAAACACAACCTGTCACTTCAAGCCAGAGCTGTCCAAGGACGCGTCCGCAGTGGGACGCGGTCGCGCGGGCCGCTTTCGTGACTGCGCCAAAGGTCCGGGTGCGGCGGGCGCGCCGCGATATCACCTGTCCTGCGACCCGCGCGGCTATGCCCAGCTTTCGACTGGTGGAGACGGTCGACATTCTTATAATTCTACCAATAATTTATCTAGCGGGGTTTCACTGGTCGGATTTCGGGGTACAATATCGCCGTCGCGTTTGCATGCGAAACTTGTGACGCGTGGTCGCATCTAATTGGTCATAGGGGCGGCGATTAAAGTTTGCTCTGGACGAAGGTAAACTCGAAGACACACCAGGGGGCTACGTGGACCAGCAATTGAAGCAGTTGATGAAGGAACTGGGCGAAGCGATCAATGAGTCGTTGGCAGATTCCGAGCCCATTGCCGATGTCGTTTCCCGGATCAAAGAAGGAGGTTACGACATCTTTCTGGTGCTGGAAGCCACCATCGGGGTAAGCAAGCCCGGCGAGAAAGCCAGCGACAAGACTTCCCTGGTAACCACTCTGACCAGCAATCCCGATTTCAAGATCAGCGATCAGGATATGAAATTCCTTAAGTCGCTGCGTATCAAGATCGAGGACGACGCGGCGTAAGGTGCGTGCGCCGATCCCTGAGGTCGGGCTTATGGTAAGCAGCCTCTGTTCCAGCGATTCGTTATCCCGCGAGAATTGATTCAAGCGAGCAAATCAAACTAAGCCTAAATTGTTGTCATCCCGAGCAACGCGAGGGATCTGGGTTCTCGGCATGGGCCAGCGACAACCCAGATTCCTCGTCGCCCTGCTCCTCGGAATGACAAGACAGTTTGTCGGCAACGCGGGCGCTCCAGCGAGCCGCTCGCGCCTACACTGGCTGATATTATTGATGAGCATGTATCGGCCAGTGCCAAAAGTTCCGGATTTCCCCGTCATGGAGCGCGAGATTCTGCGCTTCTGGGAAGAGAACCGCATTTTCGACAAGTTGCGCGAGCAGAACGCGAACGGCCCGCGCTGGTCTTTTCTCGACGGCCCGATTACGGCGAATAATCCCATGGGAGTTCATCACGCGTGGGGGCGCTCGTTGAAGGATATGTACCAGCGCTACCATGCCATGAACGGTCGGGCGCTCAGGTATCAGAATGGGTTCGACTGCCAGGGGCTTTGGGTCGAGGTCGAGGTCGAAAAAAGCTTTGGGCTCCAGACCAAGCGCGAGATTCGCGACTACGGAATTGAGAAATTCGTTCGCGCCTGCAAAGAGCGCGTGCTGACTTACGCGGCGCGGCAGACCGAGCAGTCGATCCGTCTGGGCTACTGGTGCGATTGGGACGATCCCAGAGTTTTGATCGCCTTGCGCGACGCTCTCGCCGACGGCGATCAGGTTGTAACCGTGAAACTCCCCAGCGGGCACATCGAAACCGCGCGGGCCGGCGAGATCGTTCGCAAGCTGGGTTCGGCGGAGTATGGCGGCAGCTACTTCACTTTCTCCGACGAAAACAACTATACGATTTGGGGATTTCTCAAGAAGTGCCACGAGGAGGGTTTCATCTACCGCGGGCATGACGTCATGCCGTGGTGCGGACGCTGCGGTACCGGCCTGTCGCAAATGGAAGTGGCGGAAGGCCGCCGCATCACTACGCATATTTCAGTTTTTGTGCGCTTCCCCGTCGTTACTCCGGAAAACCAGGGCCAGGAAAAAACTGCGCTGCTGGTGTGGACGACGACGCCGTGGACGCTGGCCTCCAACGTTGCGGTCGCGGTGAATCCGGAGATGACCTATCTCAAGGTTCGCCATGGAGGCTGGATTTACTACGTCGCTAAAGCAAACTTCGAGCGCGACCGCGTCCAGGAGTTGCAAGTTGAAGGCAAACACGAGACTCACAAATTGCCTTCAATCCGAACGATTCTAAAAGGCAGCGGCACGATTGAAGTGTTGGAGGAACTCCCCGGCAGCAAGCTGCTGGGTCTCGCCTATACCGGCCCGTTCGATGATCTCCCGGCACAGAACACGCCGGGCGGCGTTTTCCCCTACGGTCCCACGGGAGGAGGCAAGACGGCAGCTGAATCGCACCGCGTCATTGCATGGAAAGAGGTGAGCGAGGCGGAGGGAACGGGGCTGGTCCACATCGCTCCCGGCTGCGGCGCGGAGGATCAGGAACTGGGTAGGGAAAACAATCTGCCGTTCATCGCGCCGCTGGATGAGAGCTCAGTTTTTCAGGAGGGGTTCGGAATACTTACGGGACGCAACGCCAATGAAGTGGCCGACGATGTGGTCGCCGCATTGAAAGAATCGGGGCTGCTGGTGGCGCGCGAAAAATATCCCCACGTTTATCCCCACTGCTGGCGTTGCAAGTCGGAACTGGTCTTCCGCCCGGTGGACGAGTGGTTCATCCGCATGGACTGGCGCGACCGCATCGAGCGCACAGTGCCTACGGTCCGCTGGATTCCGGAAGAAGGTGAAGCTCGCGAACTGGACTGGCTGCACAACATGCGCGACTGGATGATTTCCAAGAAGCGCTTCTGGGGTCTGGCGCTGCCCATCTGGGTGTGCGGCGAGTGCGAACACTTCACGGTCATCGGCAGCCGCGAGGAATTGAAAGAACGGGCAGTTGAGGGCTGGGATACGTTCGAGGGTCGTTCGCCGCACCGGCCTTACATCGATGCGGTGAAGATTCGCTGCGAGAAGTGCGGCGGCCTGGCTTCGCGCGTGGCGGATGTGGGGAATCCGTGGTTGGACGCGGGCATCGTGCCTTTCAGCACCATGCGTTACTCCACCGACCGGGCTTACTGGGAGAAGTGGTTTCCCGCTGACTTGGTGCTTGAAAGTTTCCCTGGCCAGTTCCGCAACTGGTTTTATTCTCTGCTGGCGATGAGTGCGATGATCGACGGCCGCGCTCCCTTCAAGGCGCTTCTAGGACATGCTCTGGTTCGCGATGCCCGCGGCGAAGAGATGCATAAATCCAAAGGCAACTCCATCGCCTTCGATGAAGCCGCGGAAGCATTGGGCGCGGAGGTCATGCGCTACATTTACGCCGAACAGAAGACCACGCAAAACCTTAATTTCCCCGACTTGCACCCCGCCGGGAACGTCGGCCAGACGATCGATGGCGAGGCGCGGCGAAAGCTGTTGACGTTCTGGAACTGCTACAGCTTTTTCGTCAGCAATGCCAAATCCGACCGCTGGAAGCCAGGCGTTGCGGTTCCGATCACAAATCAGTTGGACCGTTGGGTGTTGAGCCGCCTGCAACGCCTGGTGGAGGCGGCACGTAGCGCATTCGACAACTTCGAACATTATCGCTTGATCGAAGCCTTTCAGATTTTCGACGACGAGTTCTCGAACTGGTATCTGCGCCGCTCCCGCCGCCGCTTCTGGGCAAACGAGGGCGATGCTTATCAGACGATCTACACGGTGCTAACAACCGTGACCCGGGTGATGGCTCCGGCACTCCCCTTTCTGACGGAGGAGATTTATCAGAACCTAGTGTGCTCGGTCGATTCGTCGGCTCCTGCATCCGTCCATTTGACTCGTTATCCGCAGGTGGACGCTTCACTGATCGACGAAGCGCTGGAGCAGAGCATCGATGCGGTCATTCGCATCAAGAATCTTGCCTTGAGCCTGCGCACGCAGAGCAAGACCAAGATCCGCCAACCGCTCAGCACGCTGTACGTTCGTCCCAGAGATGCCGCAGACCGCCGCGTGCTCGAAAATTCCGAGTATGCTGCGCAGATTCTCGAAGAAGCCAATCTCAAGAAGCTGGTCTTGATCGACGACGAGGCCACGCTGGTGAAGGCGAGCTTCAAACCAGATGCCAAGAAAGTGGGCCCACGCGCAGGGAAGTATCTGAAGGCGATTGGGCAGGCTCTCGCGCAAGCCGACCCCAAGAGTCTGGCCAGCGGCAGTCCATACTCGGTGCAAGTCGACGGCCAAACTTTCGAACTGGCGCCGGAGGAAATCCTCACGTCGTATGAAGGTCCGGCGAACCTCAAGGCCTTGCAGGAACAAGGCACGTTCCTGGCGCTCGACACCGCGCTCACGCCCGAGCTGTTGCAGGAAGGCCTGGCCCGCGACTTCAATCGCCTGGTTCAAGATCAGCGCAAAGCCATGAACCTGAATATTTCCGATCGCATCGCGGTCAGCTATTCCGCCTCGCCCCGCATCGCCGAAGCTATCGCCGCCCACGAATCCTATCTGCGCCATGAACTGCTGGCGGAGCGCCTGGAACCGAGCGCCACACAGAACGGCGGGGCCAAGCTCTCGCTGAGCGGCGAAGAAATACTGGTCACGATCACTCGGGCGTGATCGCTAGCTTTCACCTCAAAATGGTCTGCAATTGATCGATCGCCAACCACGGCCTCTTTCGGTGCACCATTCTATGGCAGTTCGGACAGATAAGCGCTATGTCGCTGGCCTTGGTCTTTGCGCCGCTGGACAACTCACTGACGGGAATTGTGTGGTGAGCCTCGATGAAACCCCGACCCAACCCGCCATAAACCTTTTCAAAATCAAAACCGCAGGCCTGGCAGAAGAATCTCCCGTGTCTTCGCAAAAACAGAGATTTGGCGAGCTTAACAACTGTCACGTTCCTCTCACGCGCCCGATGTTTTAGGAACAGCTCGCGCCCCTCGGGAAATGCAGCCTCGTCGTCATCGTCGGGAAGGACAGTGTTACTTGAAAGTCGGCGCAGTGCATTGAATGTGGCATGGCTGATTTCTTGGGGTTTGGCGAGACGATAGTTCTGCGTGCTATACATGCGACGAGGAATTTCAATTGGCACTGGCAGCCTAATTGCGTTCCTAACATGAACCCTCCAACGGAACCACCGAGCCTCCTCCCGCAGTTTATGAATGATTGCTCTTTCCGTCAGGCCCGACCACGATCCTCCGAGGCTGTTCTGTGTTTTTAGTTCCAAAAGGTGGCGCTTCCTCTCTTTCAGAACTCTGTCGTCGGGCGGGGCGCCGTCGGGAACGAAGGTCACGTCGAAGTAAAATCCCGCCAAGCGCCACTTTGAGGACTGATAGGTAGCAAAGGCGAACTGAAAGAGTTCGGTCCTCTTCTTGGACGCGGGTTCGTAATACGCATAGCCGTAGATATGCTCATCAATCGCGAGCTCGTAATTGAAATTCCAGTCCTCGTGACCAAATCCGCTCTTCTTGACGTCGCCCTCCCCAGCGGAACCCAGCCTTCCCGGCGAGGGCTTCATCCAGCCGTACTGATTCAGTGCGAGCCTTTGGACTAGGCAGATCATTTCAGAATCTCCTGACAAGATAATAATAGGTTCCTTGACAAACTGACCCGGGAACATTTTCTAGGTTAACGACGCCCGATCTGCCTTTATCCTTCGCTACTGCGCAGGGATTAGTTGGGCTTCACCCCGCGCTATCAATGTGGTATAACTGTTATACTCATGCGATTTCACTTCGATGAGCGCAAGAGCTGGCAGTTAAGAGCGAACCCGAAAAGAGGCATCGGGTTCGAGGAGGCGCAGTAAGTCTTTTCGCACCCATATTGCCTTGACCAGCGCTCGGATTGGCCCGAGCAGTACCGGGCGATCGGTGGGGTAGGACAGCACTTGTACGCCGTCATTTTTGAGATGCGGGAGGACGAGGAAGGAGAATATTACCACCTCGTGACTCTCTGGAAAGCCACCAGGCAGGAGCACAAACTTTATGAAGAACACTCGTAAGCCGCGCAAGCCGGTGCCGGCAGAAGCCATCGCCCGCCTTGCCGATCAAGGCAGAGACGTGTCCCGGTTCTTCACCAATACCGGCCGAATGATGGGTCCGATCCAGAGAGTGAATGTTGACCTGGCTGCGGGCATGCTGGAAGAACTGGACCGGGCCGCGAAGGAGCTGAACATCAGCCGCCAGGCGGTGATCAAGACGCTCATACGCCAAGCGCTCGACCAGCAATATCTGGCAAGAGGGACTCGCCCGTCGGCTAGGCGCAGGTAGAAACGCAAACTCCCATCCAGTCTAAGTTCTCCGCTATGCTACTATTTAGCGTTTCCGGATGCGCTGTGGAGATTCGGGCTACGACAAAGCCACGATGCATCCACAGAACCGGTAAGCGTCATCCAATCGCGGAAGCCTGATACCGATGAAAGATACCCTCGGAGTCTTGTTAGCCGGCGGCGCAGGCGAGCGCCTCTACCCTCTGACCCGCGACCGGGCCAAGCCCGCCGTGACCTTCGGAGGGATTTACCGCATCATCGACATCACTCTGTCGAACTGTCTCAACTCCGACCTGCGCCGGGTTTACATTTTGACTCAGTACAAGGCGCTCTCGCTGAACCGGCACATCCGCGAGGGCTGGAATATCCTGGGCCGCGAAGTGGGAGAGTTTATCGAAGTCCTGCCGCCCATGAAGCGGGTCAGCGAGGAGTGGTATCAGGGCACGGCCGACGCGGTTTACCAGAACATTTATTCCATCGGCTCAGAGCAGCCGCAGCATGTGCTCATTCTCTCCGGCGATCACATCTACAAGATGAATTACGGCAGAATGCTGCAGCAGCATACAGAGTCTGGGGCGGACGTCACGCTGGCAACCATCCAGATCGATCCCGCCGAGGTTGCCCGCTTCGGCGTGGTGGATATCGACCGCGACCACCGGGTAAACGGGTTTGATGAGAAACCGAAGCAAACCGATTTGCGTTCCCCTTACAACCCGGTGAAGGTTTCGGCCTCGATGGGTATTTACATATTCAACACCGATGTGCTGATTCCCGCTCTCTTAAAGGATGCCGAGGATCCCGAGTCCAGCCACGATTTTGGCAAAGACATTTTGCCCAAAATGGTGGATGAGTACCGGGTGTACTCCTTCGACTTCGTCGACGAGAACAAGAAGGAAGCGCTCTACTGGCGCGATGTAGGAACGCTCGAAGCCTACTACGAAGCCAACATGGACATCGTTTCGGTCTCTCCGGTGTTCAATCTGTATGACTCGGAGTGGCCCATCCGCACCCACCAGCGGCAGTATCCGCCGGCCAAGTTTGTGTTCGCCGAAGAAGGCCGCACGGGAACTGCGCTCGATTCCATTGTCTCCGCGGGCTGCATCGTTTCCGGGAGCGTGGTGACGAACAGCGTGCTCTCCCCGGATGTGCGCATCAATTCCTACAGCGAAGTGGATGACAGCATCCTGTTTTCGCATGTGAACGTGGGCCGGCATTGCCGCATTCGCAAGGCCATCATCGATCGCGACGTGCACATCCCCGAAGGTACGACCGTCGGCTATGATCCCGAAGCCGACCGGCAACGCTACTTCGTCACCGACAGCGGAATCACGGTGGTGACGCGAGATTACTCCCTGTTCGAAAACCCGGTCACGGTCGATTACTTCACCAGCGAGTGAATCGTTCGAGTCTCGCTCGCGAGGAGCTGACACGGGTGATCTCATCAGCCTGAATCGGAGTGTGCGAAGCTGCAATGCAGCTCGTGTTCTGAGCCGGGTAATGCCTGGTTTGTTACCAATCGGAAAAGAGGCCGCGTTCTTTCGTAATCTCGCACCCGCGGCGGTGGAAATGAAATAGTCGAGCGTAGCGTATGGGAAAAGCTTCCTCGGTAAAGGCCGCAACCCGGGCTCCGCGGGTGAAACTCGCAGGCACCATCCTGTCGCTGCTTCGTTTGGAAAACGGGCGGCAAACTCGAGGAAAGCTGCACCAGCTCTCGATTACGGGAGGTCTGCTGCACCTGGAAACGCCATTGGATGAGGGCATCAAGGTCGAAGTGATCTTCCATGTGGGCAATAGCACAGTGCGCAGCAAGGCCCGCATGCTGTTTCCGATGTGGGCGACGAAAGGGTATCTTCAGCCCTTCGAATTTGCCGATCTTGGCGAAGAAGACCGCCGCAATCTACAAGCCGATCTGCAACGGCTGCTCGACTGTTCCTCCGCTGTGATGGTTCCGGCTGCAGCGGAAGCACCCGAAGCCTCCCTGGATTCAAGCCAGTGCAGCAGCACATCTGAAGCCGCGCCCTCACAAGAACCATTGGGACCAGTTTCTCCTCTAAGCCAAACAACTGCAGATTCCTCGCTGCCCTCGGAATAACAATCGGGTTGAAACGTCCGGTTTCCCACCTACTCCTTTAGAATAGGTCAAGCAGATTGCTGAATTAAGACCGGACGGAGGAATCATGGCTCACCAGCATTCCCCTCGCTTTCTGAAGATCGTCGAAGATGCCAAGAAGCGGGTTCGCGAAGTTACCATCGATGATGTCAAAGCGAAGCTCGACCGGAGCGAGAAGTTTCTGCTCATCGACGTGCGTGAAGAAAGCGAATACGCGGCCGATCACCTGCCGGGCGCGATTCACTTGGGCAAAGGGATCCTCGAGCGAGATGTCGAAGAACGCGTGCCCGATCAGAACACGCCCATGGTGCTTTATTGTGGCGGCGGATTTCGCTCTGCTCTGGCCGCCGACAACCTGCAAAAAATGGGCTACACCCAGGTTTTCTCGATGGACGGAGGCATTCGAAGCTGGCGGGAAAAAGGTTTCACCCTGACCAAGAGTTGAGCGGAACTTTTCGAACAATCTTCGCTGCCACGAAGTACCTTGGTAACTTGATGGCAGCCAACCCGATGGGTCAACATGGTTACGCGGATTGAAGTGGTAAATGGGGGCGTTGGTCAAACGCGATATATGCCGGCGAAACTGAATTCCGATCAAGGCGGTACTGCGGCAGCTGCGGTGCGGGCTTCGGATGCTTCCGTGCAGCACGTGCTGAGTCAGTCTGCGAACCCACAGCAATTCTGTTCGGCGCTGGCCAAGCTTTTCGGAGTGCGGGCCACTGAGGTTGCGCTGATGCGGCTGCAGAAGGGCTTGCTCAGTTTCCTCTATCCGGAACAACTAAAAACTGCGGGATCGATCCCGGTTTCGAGTTCTTCCGCAGTCGCTTCCCATACTGCATCCACCAAGAAAACAGAACTTTACAATGCCTTTGTGAAGGTGAAACACGCCAGCATTTTCGAGAGCGTGAAACTGATTCAATCGGACGGCGACCCGACTGAACAAAACACTATTCAAAAGCTGATGTCCGCTCCAGTCCTCGACGCTCAGCGCAGGGTCCTCGGAGTGATTCAGGTTTGCCGTAAGGGATATGATCCAGCCAATGCCGGACCTGACTTCACGCAGGATGACCTGCAGCAACTCGAACTCGCCGCGAAAGTTTTGTCCAATCTGCCCTTTATAAAGTAAAGCTTGGCGGATAAAGTTACCCGTCGGCTTAGGCTCCCCGCGCAAGCCGACCAAGCAAACGCGTGGCATCGTTATCTCCGCAGCGCCCGGTCCAAAGCCTGCTTCTCCGCTTCGGTCAATCCCCGAGAAGCGCCCTTCAGGAGTCCCCCCAAACAGAGCGGTCCAACGGAAACACGCAGCAGCCGCAGCACCTCGATTCCGAGCTGCGCGAGCATGCGGCGGATGTGGCGATTCCGGCCCTCGTCGAGCACAATTTCGAGCCACGTATTTTTTTCGCCACCACGCAGAATTCGTGCATGCTTGGCGCGCAGGAAACTGCCTTCGCGGGTCTTGACTCCCCGAGTTAGGGATTGGATCAGCGCCGCATCCGCAGTCGCGCCAATCTGTACGTGATAAGTCTTGTCGAGATGCGTCTCGGGCGCCAGCACACTTGCGGCCCACTCGGAATCATTGGTCAACAGCAGCAGGCCTTCGCTGGCTTTATCCAGACGTCCGACGGGCGCAACCCAGGGCAAGCTTTCCTCAAGATAGGCGTACACGGTCTCGCGTCCTTTTTCGTCGGAAGCCGTCGTGACCACGCCCCGAGGCTTGTTGAGCATTAGATAAATCTTCGCTGGAGCGGCGAGTTCCTGTCCGTCTACCTCGATCCGGCCGGATTCCGCATGAACTGGAGCCTCGGGCTCGCGACAGATTCTGCCATTCAGGCTCACCCGTCCGGCGCGGATGAGTTTAACGGCCTCGGAGCGCGAGCAGTAGCCCAGCTTGGAAAGCGCACGGGCCAGACCGACTCGGCGGGATGAATCCTCGGGGATCACGCTTTCATGCTAACCTTTCCTGCCAAACGAACCTCAGCCTATTTCCCCGCAAGCCTGGATCGTCGATTTAGAATCATTGGCATGATCGATCCACACAGGTTTTCGCTCTTCCTCGGCGCAGCCATTCTGCTGGCGATAGCGCCTGGCCCGGGCATGCTCTATGTGCTGGCTCGCACCCTCGCCGGTGGCCGCCGCGAAGGCGTGCTGTCCTCTCTCGGAACATTCCTGGGTGGCTTGGTCCATGTGCTTGCAGCGGCGACGGGGTTATCGATTGTGCTGGCCACATCGGCGACAGCCTTTGCCGCGGTCAAATATGCGGGCGCGGCGTATCTGATCTACTTGGGTGTTCGCATGATTATCAGCGCTCGCAAGGATCAAGACGCCGAGATTCGAATCCCTTCTGGCCGAGCCCCCAAGAATCCCTTTTGGCAGGGCATTGCAACGGAAGTCCTGAACCCGAAGACCGCAATCTTTTTTCTCGCCTTCATCCCCCAGTTTGTGAACCGGGCGAGCGGCGGAGTGTTCTGGCAATTCCTTTTGCTGGGCACCATCTCGGTCGCGCTGAACACATCCTGCGACCTGATCGTGACCTTCATGGCAGCCCCCATCGGTGCGCGCTTGAGGTCCTCCGCGAGCTTGCGGCGAAGGCAGCGCACTGCTACCGGACTGACGCTCATCGGCTTGGGCGCGTTTGTCGCAGTTTCAGATTCGAGATGACGAGATTTTCCTGGAGTGTGGGACACTATCGGCATGTCATTCTTAATCCCGAACTGCTTAAAGGTTCCGTGCCCAAAATGCGGCGCTAAGATTGGCGATGTCTGCCAATTATCCCTGTTGTGCCACGACGAACGTGTGGCTTTGTCTAACATGCGGATCGTTCGAGAGGCTACCCAGCCCAGGGCAAAATCGCGGTCACGCATGTAAACATTCAAAACATCCCACTACAAGGTGCTGGGCTGGTTTCTCCCACAAACGACTGTGTGGTACCCTCAGCCTTTTATGCCCGACTCTAAGTCTGAGCGTCGCTCCGGCCAGCGCATCCCTGTGCAGCTGGGTGTGTCCATCCGATCGTCGCAAGGCCAACCGGCCGTGGCGCATACCCGCGACTTGAATACGAGCGGCATCTTCCTGTACTCGGATTCGGAAATTCTCGTGGGAAGTGAACTGGAGATGGTGCTGATGTTGCCGGAGCAGCTCACCGCCGGCGAAAAGCGCTGGGTGTGCTGCCAAGCCGCAGTCATCCGGGTGGAGCACAAGGGAGAAGACGGCCGTTACGGGATTGCCGCCAGTATCCGCAGTATTGCGACCTTGCCGGAGATCCCGGGCTGAGGCCAGTCCGGGCGATTTCCACTTTCACCGTGTAATCGGGGAAGGCGGTTGGTCATTTAGCCGCAGGCGGTCTGTGAAAATTTTGTCAAAAACGTAGGATTTTGCTTTCTTTTGCATAACACTTGATGCAATAATGCTGGCCCTTGGATTGCTCTGGTCCAAGATTGCGACATTAAAGATTGCAAATGTCAGGTGATTCGCTCATGTGGATGCAAAAACTATCCCAAGGAGTACTGCGTGTGCTTACTCCCCTGGGACCGCGGTATCTCAATCCCTCGTTCGCGCAGCGGCTTTATCTGCTGTGGATTTTCCGCAACTTTGAAACCTTGCCGGTAAAGGTACTCAGCCCGGGACAACAGAGACGCATCGACGCCATGTGCGCTCGGCACGGATTTGTCTCCGTGCATGAGCCGAATGGGCTGTGGGATACTCCGCTGCTCGGCACGCTGGAACAACGTCCGCCGGTTGCGCTGCCACGGCGTCCCAATCGAAGTGTTTCTGACGCTGTGACACCATTCGCGGCGGATCTTCAGCAGCGTTCATGAAGAGCGGAGATCCCCGGACCCAAACTAAACGAGTGCGCAAGTTCTGGATGTAGGATTCTGCTCTGGGTTCTGGGTGGGCGAAGCGTGGCCCATCGCAACCAGCTGTATTTGTGTTATATTCTTCATCGGCATTCGATTCGCCCGATACGGTGATTCCGGAGAGCAGCTTCCCGGCTGCAACATGAGCAATCGCCCATAGCCCGCAATGAAGTGTCCGGAACTCCCCCGGGGCGAAGCTGAGCCCACAAACGGGCGCGTAGCTCAATTGGCAGAGCAACTGACTCTTAATCAGTAGGTTGTAGGTTCGATTCCTACCGCGCTCACCACTCTTTCGCCGACATACAGATGAGTTGCTGCCAATTTCCCCCACTTGGTAGCACATTGGTAGCAACAGCTTGCCCAGCCAGACCGAATCTCCTTCATGATCCACACCGTCGGAAACTTCGGGCGCAAGCGACGCTTTTGAGTCCGACCACGGCGCTGACTATCAAGCCCGCCGTTGGTCCCTTCCGAGGTGCGGCTCATTACATCACACATAGCGAAACAGCATCATGAAACCAAAATCCATGTGGCTCTGCTGGTGGCAGTGAAACAGGGTCGCGCCCGGGTTTGCCGCAACAAAGTCGATCTCTGCTTCGCTATTTGCCTTCACCACCACCACGTCCTTGCGAAGCCCCGAGAGCGGCTTGCCGTCCAGGCTGGTGATCTCGAAGGTATGGCGATGTAAGTGAATCGGATGATCGTCGCTGCTCTTATTCCGCATCGCCAATCTGTAATGCTTGCCTTCTTTCAACGAAATTGCGTCCGTCTTCGGATACGATTTTCCATTGATCATCCAATAGTCAAAGTCCCCATGCCCGCGAAACTTCGACTCGAACACCAGAGGAACCCGCTGGTCCGGTTCGGCCGCCACTGGTGCCCGTTTTGCGAACAGCGCGTAATCCCACAATGTTTCTGGCGGTTCGATCCACTTGGGCTCGCCCTGCTGGTTGGCATACTCCACCACAGTCCCCATTCCTGCTTTGCGAATTTCTGCCCGCGTCTCGCCTAGCACCCACACTCCTGGCCGATTCATTTCCACCAACAGATCAATGCGCTCCGCCGGAGCCAGTCGTACCGCCGGCACCTTCGCCTGCTGCGGCACTTCATTCCCGTCCATGCCTACTACTGTGAATTCATGTCCGGCTAATGCCAGCCAATGCGTCGCGGTCGCGCTGGCGTTCAGCACATGGAAGAGCACCTTTTGCCCTTCGCGTACTTTAATCGGATCGGCATACCCGAGCATGCGGTCATTGATCGTCGCATAGTCATAAAACGCGTCCATGGACGCATCGCCCCCACCGCCCATATACGCATTCCAGTCGTGCAGCGTGAGGAATATTTCCTGATCGTACGCACCTGGTTCTTGTTTCGGATCAATGCAGAAACATCCGAACTGACCGGTATACCCGCCTCGTTTTAAATCATGCCCGGCAAACGCGTGCGTGTGGTACCAGCGGAAGCCCGCCGGCCGCGGTGTAAAACTGTAACGGCGTTGTCCACCCGGCGCAATCATGGGCGAGCCCTCTTCCATCGCGCCATCTTCTTCCGATGGAATCCACAAGCCATGCCAGTGCACAATCTCGGGCACGTCCGTATGATTCACAACATCAATCGTAATCGGCTTGCTTTCCGGCCAGCGAATCAGAGGCCCAGGAACGCCCCCGTTGTAAGCAACTGTCTGAATCACTTTTCTTGGCGCAATCTCCAGCTTGAGGGGCGCAATTTCAAGCCGCACATCCGCTGGCGTCTGGGCCAACAACTTTGTCTTTGCCGCTGTATCCAGCAACGCGAGACTTGCTCCAATCAGAAAGTCACGACGATCCATTTGCATGTAGGTCCTATTGAGTGCTGTCGGAACTGCCCGCTCGATGATGCGTCCAATCGAACCGTCGCCCCAGGATCCCCTTCACAATCAGATGATCGGTACTGGCCGTCGCCCCAACTCCAACGCCAAAATTAATCTCCCAGTTCGCGGACACATTCAGATCGATCGTCGGAAAGAACTGCTGTTGCTGATTGTGTAACGAAGAAACATCTGTGATCGATCCGTAGGAAGCGTAGTATTCCAGGCCGCCAGAGATATATTTGTTGAAGTCATAGCTGAATTTTGCACTGGGCGAAAAGCCCACGCCCTCCGAGACACTCGGCCCGTGGAAAGATCGCTCCAGTGCCGGATTCACTGTGAAATACCATCTGCCTGTCTGCTTATCAATGATCGGCCGCAGCTCCATTGTCCATGTGTCTTTCGAAAACGATGCCCGCTGGTAACCCACCTCCATGGACAGGCTTACGCCCACGGGCCAGTGCCAGCTATCGGGCGCTCTCACCCGCGGGCGAATATGATCGCCCACCCATTGCCAGCCGTCTCCACTGCGTGCGCTGGTGAAAATGTAAAAACCAACCTCCGACCAGCTATTCACTCCCTGAGTAATCTCAACCGTTTCGTGCTCCGCATGGTTCGTTGGATAGACTCCCTCCGCAGTGAACTGCGAGCCGGGCGCCGGATAACTACCCTCCACGGTAAAGTTGCTGTGCAGTTCCAGCATCGTGGTTTTTGGCGCGACGGTATCCGAGCCGTAGACCTGGATCTCATAGTTGTCCTGCGCCTTGGCGAGTCTGGGGTCACCAAAACCAAAGACCACGAGAATCAAGAACACACAACGCTTGGCAACCCGTTTCTCCTTAATCAAGAATGTGGTCCCTCGCGGACAACTGGTTGAATTCCTGTTCGGCCTGCCTTAAAGTTGCGCGTCTCCACAAGGTTGGATTCTATTTCATCGCTATTTAGTACGGAAAATCCATTTCCGCCCCAGCGTTTTCCTGTGACGCGGCCACGTGTGCGTACATCGATCCGACAGTCGAAGCTGGTTCCACTGATTGCACAAATTGTCGCCGGCCGGTGGCCACATCGATGGCGAACAGCCGCACCGGCAGTTGCTGGTCCCACACAAACAGAGAGCGACCGTCGGAGTTCCATCCCCACTACTGCATCCTGGCTATCGAGGCCATTATCGTGCCCTGCCCCGCTGCAAAAGCCCCAAATTCAGTTGCGATCCACTTTCAAGGCGGAAACCCTCCATGCCGATTGCTTGCACTCTAGGTGAAAATCTTTTCACTCTTTCGCGAGCGACCACATGGGTGTACACTTGTCCCCGCTTTTGAAGTTAGGAAGAAGTTGCCGGCTCCGTGCTGCATCTAGTGCACATCTTTCGGACCGGTGCAGTGCGGTGGAGACAAGCTGGTGACCGCTGCAGGTCGTCAGTTCAAAGCCACGGCTTCTGACTTCAATTGACTTGTTCCAAAAAAAACGGAGGAGAACAATAATGAAGGGAAGCATAATCGCACGAACACTGCTTGGCTTGGCTGTGTTGGCACTCGTCGCCGTAACCGCCGTAGCTGAGGACAACGCCAAGTCGACAATCACCATCAACGGTGGACGGCAAACGGTTTTCATGAAGGCCCCCCAGGTAGTGAATCACGGGGTCAAGCCGCCCTGCACAAAGGGTAAGTTCTATGACAACATTTGCGGCGGCACCATTAACTCAGGTTCGGGTTGGACGATATCCGATGGCAGCCCAATCGACACCGAATACACTCCCGGTAACCAAATCATCGCTTTGAAGTCCGGCACCACAAAGAAGATTGCCGTTGAAGTCGGCTTCGTGACAGGCACGAACGGCGCCATCGTTGACATGGATAAGGATTGCAAAGGCATTCCATGCGGCAACCCTGACGGCAGCAAGCACATTTGCCAGGGAAAAATCAAGAACCTGTTCACCTTCGGTGACACTCCCGTACCGGAGCCCTTCAAGTGCGTTGCGAAGCTGGTGAAGAATAAACCCTACTGGGTCTATGTCCAGAGCGATGCCAATTCCTGGCTGGCTTGGGACCTCTCCGCTGCTACCGGCGGCTTCATCGAAGGCACCAATGATGTCTGGGGATCGCCATCGAGCGGCGAGCCCGTAGGCGGACTGGCGATTTACTAAGGCTGAATGTCTGCTTGACTACTTCGCTCACTGACCTGGAATTCAGGCGTGAGCTTTGAATACATGAAAATCCCGCCGGTGTTCAACTCAACGCGAGTTGGAGCCGGCGGTTTTTTGTCTTCAAATATTCCATTTCGTTGACTAGCGGATGCCGCGTCCGTAAGATGAAGCGACCCGAAAGCCACGCCTCTTCGAATGATTGGCCAGACCATCTCGCACTATCGCATCATCGAAAAACTCGGCGGCGGAGGGATGGGCGTGGTCTACAAGGCCGAGGACACCGAACTCGGACGTTTCGTGGCCCTGAAATTCCTGCCTCCAGACGTAGCCGGAGATCCGCAGGCCCTGGAACGCTTCCGCCGGGAAGCCCGCGCAGCTTCAGCTCTGAATCACCCCAACATCTGCACCATCCACGAGATTGGGAAGCATGAGGGCCAGTCTTTCATCGTCATGGAATTTCTCGACGGTCAGACCCTCAAGCACCTGATCGGGATTCGACCACTGGAATTAGAGATACTGTTGTCCGTGGCCCTCGAGATTGCCGACGCGCTCGATGCCGCTCACTCCGAAGGTATCGTCCACCGAGACATCAAACCCGCAAACATCTTCGTCACCAAACGCGGACACGCCAAGATCCTTGATTTCGGGCTCGCGAAGATCACCGCAACTCCAACACAAAAACCTTCTGGCGCTACTGCGACGGGAACCGCGGATCCAAACCTCACAAGCCCGGGGGCGGCGGTCGGTACGGTGGCGTACATGTCGCCGGAGCAGGTGCGGGCCAAGGACCTGGACGCCCGCACCGATTTTTTTTCTTTTGGCGCGGTGCTCTACGAAATGGCGACGGCGACGCTGCCCTTCCGCGGAGAAACCTCGGGAGTGATCTTCGAATCCATCCTGAACCGGGCGCCGGTTCCTCCCGTACGGCTGAATCCCGACCTGCCGCCCAAACTGGAAGACATCATCAACCGGGCGCTGGAGAAGGATCGCGAACTCCGTTATCAGCACGCCTCTGACATGCGCTCCGAGTTGAAGCGGCTGAAACGAGATTCAGAAACGGGGCGAGTTGCGGCAGCGAGTTCGGGGTCGGTGACTTTGGCGCATGATAGCGGTTCCCAAGTTCGGGCCGAGACAGCGGCAGCGTCGGGGATTTCGGCGGCTGGTTCGCGGGGCGATTCGCAACGGCTCACTCCCGTCACGGAATCCCAAGGGTCCGTCGCCGGACTGCCCGCGGCACCGGCAAAAGCTTCTGGTCGCACATACCGGACAGCGGCAGTGGCTGTTTTATTCATCACGATGGCAGTGGCTGGGATCTGGTACTGGCGCGCGAGCACGAAGGCAGGCACAGCGCAAATCCAGTCCATTGCGGTGATTCCATTTGTTAACTCGGGCGGCAACGCAGACGGGGATTTTCTCAGCGACGGCCTCACCGAATCTTTGATTGACAGCCTTGCCCACGTGCCCGAGCTGAAAGTGAAGTCGCGCAACTCCGTCTTCCGCTACAAGGGGAAAGACGTTGACGTCCAGCAGGTCGGGAAGGATCTGACCGTCGATGCCCTGCTCACTGGCAGGGTAGCGCAGCGCGGGGACACGATCCAGGTCAGCGCCGACCTCACCAACGTGCATGACAACACTGAGATCTGGGGCGAGCATTATGAGCGCAAGGCAAGTGACATCATGGCCCTGCAGCAGCAGATCGCGGGCGACATCGCGGACAGGCTGCGCTCGAAATTGACGGGAGCGGAAAAGCAGCAGGTCATGAAGCAGGGCACGCAGAACCCAGAGGCTTATCAGCTCTACGTAAAAGGCCGCTACTACTGGACCAAGCGCACCAACGCTGACGTTAAGACGGCCATTTCTTATTTCAATCAAGCCATTGATAAAGACCCCGGCTACGCCGTGGCTTATGCGGGCCTCGCGGACGCTTATGGGGTGCTCACCAGTTATGGCGGCGACCCCAATGACTTCGTTCCCAAGTCGAATGCTGCGGCGGAAAAAGCGCTGGAACTCGATCCCACACTGGCGCATCCGCATGCCGACCTGGGCGCCAACAAAATGCAATACAACTGGGATTTTTCCGGCGGAGAGGCCGAGTTCCGAAAGGCTTTTGAGCTCGATCCCAGCGACGCCACCGCCCATCAGTGGTTCTCTGAATCGCTTTGCTGGATCGGTGGAAGAGCGCAGGAGGCGATCGAGGAAGGCAACCGCGCCCATCAACTCGATCCGCTCTCGCCGATCATCGGTGCTCAGCAGGCCCAAGCGTACACCTACGCCCACCAATTTGACCAAGCCATCGAGATCTTCAAGAAAGTCATTGCCGACAATCCAAATTTCGGCCGAGCGCACAGTGAACTGGCGTACGCGTATTGGGGCGCGCATAAGTATCCGGAGGCCATTCAGGAATGGAAGACGGGCTCCCAATTCGAGGGCGACAAGAATTTCGTTGAATTCGCGAACGCTATGGACACCGGCTTCCGCAGCGGCGGATGGCCGGCTGCCCTGCGCAAGGGCATCGAAATTTCATTGGCGCAGCGCGGTTCCAAGTCGGAATACGTTTCACCTTTCGCTATCGCGGGGTTGTATGCAGATTTGGGCGACAAGGAACACGCCTTCGAATGGCTCAACACCGCCTACCGGGAACACGACGAAAACATGATCTCCCTCCGGACCGACTTCACGTTGGAACCCCTGCGCTCCGATCCGCGGTACGCCGAACTGGTGCGCAAGGTCGGTTTGCCCCAATACTAACTGCCTGCCCAGCGCACCCGCAGCATTCCCGTTTTGGTTTGTGAGCCGCATATTTTCATCCGCAAGCATTGTCTTTCCCTCGACCCAGAAATAAAGTGGACCAATAACATTCTCCCCATCGCTAGAACCAAAATCCGAGCGCCTTTGGGCGCACCAGAAATGGAGGCAACTATGGCAACATCACCCAAAACCCCGACTCCCATTCAACCTCATCAAACTCCCAACGTGGAAAACGTGCTCGCGTTCCGCACGCCCGTGGGTGCAACCACGATTCCCGGCGGGCAAACCAAATTGCTTGGCGCGGTCGATGTCAGCATGTACGAGCGCATCCGCCTGGTTACGGATGAGCGCATCGATTCGACCGCCAACATTATTCTGCGGCTGACTTTCACCGAGGGCGAAGAGTTGGTGGCGCAACTCGATACTCTCTTGCTAACACCGCACTCGCAAATGACTCGCGTATACGACGTTCCCGGTACCCAGCTCAACATTTACGCCGATAGTGTGGGGGCAACGGGCACGAAAGGCTCCTTGGACGTGCTGATTTACGGCCAGTATTAGCGCATTTCTCGCGCTCCTTGGCGGTTGATCGATTCCTCGTCAAACGCGCACCTCCTCTCGCTTTGGGGGTGCGCTTTCTCCATTCGTACATGTCCTTGTGGGGTCACCGCGGTAATCTAGCGGCAATTCCCGATCCGGTTACACTTGCAGGAGGATGGAGTTCTCCCGCACACAAATCGCGATTGCGGTGGGCGCTGGCGTGCTCGTCCTGCTGATCTTTTTTGGCTACCTGATCTGGCTGAACGGGCAAGGCCCGGTGCTGGCCCGCTCGGAGGATCGCGACCCTCTCAACGGCACTCCAATTTCCATCTCACTGAATCCCTTGCGTGATCGTTCCTCCGAGCACGTGGCGGCGAAATACCTCGATGCCCTGCGCGACGGACATTGCCAGGAACAGCTGGCGCAATGGGAAAAGGATTATCGTAAAAAGTACGCCAAATTCATCTGCGACTCGGAGACCCAGCACCCGTTAGTTTCCTGGAAAGTAGTGGACTGGGAAGATGCCCCACCCCTCCGCATCCTGCACTACCGTGGCAAGCGCCTGAACGCTCCCGGCCAGCCCGGAACCTACAAGGAACTGTTCTCCCTCACTCTGGAGAACAAAGATGGCGAGTGGATGGTCACGAAATATGACGCCATGTACTGAGTCAATCCCTGACCCCAGCCCTCAATCGCTGGCGGCGATCATGCTGCGCGGCTTCCAGGTCAAATAAAGAAATATCAGAACCTGCGCCGTCAACGCCGCGCAACTATCCAGGATGACATCGCTGATTGCCCCGGTTCGCGAAGGGATGAATGTCTGATGCCATTCGTCCAAACTTGCGACCAGCGCAGACATGAAGAAAGCAATCGTAGCCCAGCGCAGTGTCCAACGCGGAGCCCACGGCAAGCGCAGCGTCGCGCGCCACGCCCGGAATAAAAGAAAGCTTAAAGCAAAGTAGCCCACAAAATGGCCGCATTTCCTGATGTAGTGATGCACCACTTCGAAGCGAGCCAGATCCAGACCGATGAGAAAGTGAAGTAGCGGATAAAGAATTCGGCTGGTATGTTCGAAGGAAAGCCAGTCCGTCGACTCAATTGCGATCAGCACCATCCACAAAATCGCCGCAATCCAAGCCTTGAGTAATTGCCTTTGATTGGGGGTCAAGCGCGAATTCCCCTCGCAGCCGGGTAGAACAGGGGTCTTTTCAAAGCGGATCTACTCGACCGCATAGTTCGGCGCTTCCCGGGTAATCATGACATCGTGCACATGGCTCTCGCGCAATCCGGCCCCGCTAATGCGCACGAAGCGAGTCTTCTGCAGTAATTCCGGAACGGTCGCACAGCCGCAATAACCCATCCCCGACCGCAATCCCCCCACCATCTGGTGGATTGCCATCGCGACGGAGCCGCGGTAGGGGACGCGGCCTTCGATGCCTTCGGGGACCAATTTTCCCAGGCGGTTGGGCTCTTCGCCAAACGCCGTGGAGGAATCGGCTTCTATGTTCTGGAAATAGCGTTCACTGGAACCTTGCGCCATTGCGCCCAGCGATCCCATGCCGCGATAGGACTTGAAAGTCCGGCCTTGATAGAGGATCATTTCGCCCGGGCTCTCATCGGTTCCCGCGAACAGCGATCCGATCATCACGGCCGCTGCACCCGCAGCCAACGCTTTCGTGATGTCGCCCGAGTATTTGATGCCCCCGTCGGCGATCACTGGGATGTTGGCGTCTTTGGTGGCGCGATAAGCTTCAGCTATGGCCGTGATCTGGGGCACGCCGGCGCCGGTCACCACCCGCGTCGTGCAGATGGATCCAGGGCCGATGCCGACCTTGATCGCGTCCGCGCCCGCTCTCGCGAGTTCGCAGGCGCCATCAAAAGTGGCGACATTCCCCACGACCAAATCAACTTCCGGCAGCCTGGATTTCACTGCTTTGATAGCTTCGAGCACGCGAGTGGAGTGGCCGTGGGCGCTGTCAATGGCCAGCAAATCCACTTTGCACTTTGCCAGTTCCTGGGCGCGTTCCAGAAAGTCTCCGGTGGCGCCGATGGCCGCGGCCGCTCGCAGCCTGCCCTGCGAGTCTTTCGCGGCGCTGGGGTATTTCAGTTTCTTCTGGATGTCCTTTACCGTGATCAGGCCCTTCAGATTGTACTTGTCGTCGACCACCAGAAGTTTTTCCACCCGGTGTTCGTGGAGAATCTTCTCCGCGTCTTCGAGCGTCGTGCCCACCGCGACCGTGATCAGGTTTTCCTTGGTCATGACCTTGCTGATGGGAATATCGAAGCGGGTTTCAAAGCGCAGGTCGCGGTTAGTGAGAATGCCCACGAGCTTTCCATTCTGGGTGATGGGCACGCCGGAAATCTTGTACTGCCGCATGACATCGAGCGCCTCGGAAACTTTGGCGTCGGGCGACATCGTGATCGGATCGACGATCATGCCACTCTCCGAGCGTTTCACTTTATCCACTTCGTTGGCTTGCTGCTCGATGGTCAGGTTGCGATGAATGATCCCGATCCCGCCCTGCTGCGCCACGGCGATCGCCATATGCGATTCGGTAACCGTGTCCATGGCCGCGCTGATGATCGGAATATTCAACCGGATATTGCGCGTGAGCTGCGTCTGCGTATTGGTCTGGGTCGGAATCACGTCAGAGCGGGCGGGCAGCAGCAACACGTCGTCGAAAGTGAGCGCCTCAGGAACTGGAAAATGAATCATATTTTGTCTCGGGGAAACGGGTAACTCCTATTCTAGAGAGGGGAAGCAGTTGAGGCAAATTTATGCTGATGATTGCAGAGAAGTGATCCGCTTTGTTTAGCTGGCGCAGAGCCGTTGCCTGTGATTTACAGCAGTTCTCGAGTTGCTGTTTAGAGAAGCTATGAACGGGGAGGGCACGGCTTCAGCCGTGCCGCCAGCGCTGCGAAGGGTTCCGGCTTTAGCCGCTGAGGGCACGTACTTTACACCATCACGAGAACCGCTCTAGCCCTGAAAGGACTTTTCCAGCGTCTCAACGCTGATCCATCCAGAGAACTATTTCTTCACCTGAATCCCCAAATCCTTCAGTTGTGAATCGCTCACTGGAGTGGGCGCGTCCACCATCAGATCTACGGCGCGGGCGGTCTTGGGGAACGGGATTACCTCGCGCAGGCTATCGGCTCCGGCGAGGATCATCACAATGCGATCCAATCCCAAAGCAATTCCGCCATGCGGAGGCGTGCCATACTCCAGCGCTTCGAGGAAAAAGCCGAAGCGGGAACGGGCCTCGTCCTCGGTCATGCCGAGTGCGCGGAAAATTTTGCTCTGAATGTCCTGGCGGTGAATACGGATCGATCCTGATCCCAACTCAGTCCCGTTCAAGACAACGTCATAGGCCAGCGCGCGCACCGCAGCCGGGTCCGACTCAAGCTTGTCCATGTCGTGCTCGTGCGGCGAAGTAAATGGATGATGAGCGGCGGCCCAGCGTTTGCCTTCCTCGTCCCACTCGAACATAGGAAAATCAGTGACCCAAAGAAATCGAAAATCGTTGGCGGCATCCCCTGTCTTTTTGAAAGCCCCATGCCGGTCGGCATACTTCTGCGCCAGCGCCAGACGCAGCAATCCTGCGGCAGTGTACACGGCGTGGTCGTGCTGCTTGACTTCGGGCTTCACGCCACCTTCGGATTTGTGTTCCGCCGGTTTCCCGTCGCCGGCAACGATCACGATCAAGTCGTCGGCTTCAGCTGCGATTTGTTCGCGAATCCTGGTCGCGGCTTCAGGGAAATTCTTTTCCAGCCGCTTGAAGTCTTCAAATAATTTGGCGCCGCCTTTTGTCGTGAAAAGCGGCTTGATTTGGTCGCGTTCTTTGCGGGAGAGTTCGCCGACGTTTGGAATCCGAATCGCAACCACGGGAAGGCTCGAACTCACAGCCAGGGTCGTGAGATTTTCCGCAGTGAAGGCCGCGCGCACATCGGTTATCGCAGGCAAACGCATGTCGGGCTTGTCGCTGCCGTAGAGGCGGATCGCCTGGTCGTAGCTCATACGCGGGAACGGCGGCTCGATCTCGTATCCAGCGGTCTTGAACGCGGCGGTCAGAAATCCTTCAACCACTTCCCAAACCCGCTCTGGCTGCGGATAAGACATTTCCAAATCGATCTGGGTGAACTCCGGCTGGCGATCGGCGCGCAGGTCTTCGTCACGGAAACAGCGCACGATCTGGAAATAACGGTCGAAGCCCGAGATCATCAGAATTTGCTTGAACAGCTGCGGCGACTGCGGCAGGGCGTAAAACGAACCTGGCTGCACCCGGCTGGGAACCAGATAATCGCGCGCGCCTTCGGGCGTAGAGCGAGTCATGAATGGAGTTTCGATTTCGAAGAATCCCTGCGCCGAAAGATAGCTGCGAATCGCAATCGCAACCTTGTGCCGCAGCTCGATGTTGTGTTGCAGGGCATCGCGCCGCAAATCGATATAGCGGTACTTGAGCCGCATCTCTTCGTTAGGCAAAACCGTGTCGCCCGGATGAAACGGCGGCTGTTTCGATTCGTTGAGGATGCGCAGTTCCTCCGCAATCAACTCGACTTCGCCGCTGGGGATATTCTTGTTGAAGGTGTCGGCCGTTCGCTGCTTAACCTTGCCGATCACGGCAATCACGTACTCGCTGCGCAGCTGGCTGGCCTTCTCGTGGATGGCCGGGTCACGCTCTTTGTTGAACACAACCTGCGTCATCCCGGAGCGGTCGCGCACGTCGACAAAGATGAGGTTGCCCAGGTCGCGGCGGCGATTGACCCATCCCATGAGCACGGCCCGTTGACCCGAGTCGGAAGCGCGCAGGCCGCCGCAAGAGTGGGTGCGTTGCAGGTCGCCTAAGAAGTCGAGCAAGTTGTGCCTTTCCGAGACAATAGGGGAGCTACAAATTATAAATGCTGGCGGGTTTGGGCGGCCCCGTTTCAACCGCTTAATGAAAAACTCGGCCACAAAGTCGTGCCGCGGCTGTCCGGCTACTTGGACTTCGTGGCCGTTCCATCCATGGCCGTGGTCCAGTTGGTGCCGTCCTGTGACATTTCGTATTTGAACGAATAGGAGGTCGGGGACAAAATCTTCATGACGAATCGACCCTTCATGGTTTGGCCTCCCATTTTTTCTTCGCTGGTCCAAGTCCAGGTGTCGCCGTCGATAGTGCCCTTCGAGTGTTCCGCTTCTCCTACGCTGTTGTATTCGTCGTAAGTGTAAACCTTATCTTCGGCGTTGTAGCCCATCACTGCGAGCCCACTGCCGTTGCCCATCGCACTCTTGAAATCCGAATGTGAGATTGCGAAGAATCCCCCGTCCATCCATTCGATGTGCTCGGTGACGAGCATCTTGCCACCCGGGCCCATCGGACCCGGTTTCATATCGCCGTCCATGGTCCAGGTGCCCACGAAATAGTCGAGCTTCTTTAGCTCGAGTCCGGGCTTTGGCAGAGGCATCTGGCTCTGGGCAGAGACTGCCGCCAGCAGAAACGTCAGAAACATGATCGTGGCCGATACTCGTTTCACCTGTAGGTCTCCTTGTGATTTGGAAATTGAGCGGGACGCGAACAGATATTAAGCTGTAGGCAGATTGGATGTCAACGCCAAGCGGATTGCCCGCAGCCATTTATGCGAACTCACGGGCTGTGCTGGATTCTTTTCGCCAACTCGGCGCGAGGCACGGAAACCTGTTCGCCGCTTTTCAGATTTTTCAGCGCAAAGGCGTCGGCTTTGACTTCGTTCTCGCCCACAATCAGGATGAAGCGCGCGCCCAGCTTGGTCGCTGTCTCAAAAGATTTCTTGAGCCGAAAAGTCTCGTCGCCCAACTCAGCAACCACATCCTGGCGACGCAACTCGCGCGCCAAGCGAGCGGCCTCGCGATCCATACCCGCTCCGAGCGGGGCGATATAAACGTCGGGCTTGCGCTGCACTGATTCCGCCGACTCTTTCAGCGCCAGCACCAGGCGGTCTTCGCCAATAGCAAACCCGATGCCGGGAGCGCTGGGACCGCCGATGGATTCGGAAAGTCCATCGTAGCGTCCGCCGCCAAGGATTGCATTCTGCGCGCCCAAGGCTCCGTGCGTGAACTCGAATGCGGTTCGCGTGTAATAGTCCAGGCCGCGCACAAGGCGGTCGTTTAATTGAAACTCGACGCCTACCGATTTCAAAATATTCTGCACTTGTTCGAAATGCTGGCGGCAAGGTTCGTCGAGGAACTGGCTGATGCGCGGCAGAGTTTCGATGATCGGCTGGTCGGCCGGGACTTTGCAATCAAAGACACGCAGGGGATTAGTGACGGCGCGGCGCTGGCAGTCGGCGCACATTTGTCCGGAAACTGGTTCGAGAGCCTTGCGCAGGGCTTCGTTGTAAGTCGCACGATCACTCGGGCAGCCAACCGAGTTCAATTGCAGCGTCCAGTTTTCGATGCCGAGGTGGTCGAGCAAAGTCGCGAGCAGTTCCAGAATTTCGGCGTCGCGCGCAGGCGATTCGCTGCCCGCGCTGGCCGGGCCGATGATTTCCGCGCCGATCTGATAGAACTGGCGATACCGCCCTTTCTGCGGACGCTCGCGCCGGAACTGCGGACCGATGTAGTAGAGCTTGTTCAAGCCGCGCTCCCAGAGCTTGTGCTCGATGTAAGCACGGACAACGCCAGCGGTGTTTTCCGGACGCAGGGTTAACGACTGGCCTTTTTCGCTTTCTGCACGTGCGCGGTCTTCCCATGTGTACATTTCTTTCGCGACGATGTCTGTCTCTTCGCCCACGCTGCGGGCGAAGAGTTGCGTCTCCTCGAAAATCGGCGTGCGAATCTCGTGGAAATTGTAAGCGCGGAAAACATCGCGCACAGCGGCTTCAACGAAGTTCCACAACGCCGTTTCCGGCGGAAGTAAATCGCGCGTTCCTCGGACGGCTTTGATCATGAGCTTCTAGCTTCTGGCTACTAGCTTAAACGCTGTCATCCTGAGCGAAGTTGGCGTTGCGAAGCAACGCCAACACAGTCGAAGGACCCCCACGAAGCCAGTCCATCATTTAATGCGGCAGGGAATTCCGACGTGGAAGAAAAACTGAGGAGAATGCCTCGCAGCATCCTCGGCAAATCCACGTTGCCGGGGTCCTTCGACTCCGCGATTGCTTTCCCGAGCGAAAGCAACCGCTCCGCTCAGGATGACAATTCTACTGACTGCTGAGCGCTACTTTTCCGCCAAGTACGATTCCTTGTATCCCAAATAATTATTGGCGTAGCGCATGATGTTCTCTTGATCTTGTGCCTCCAACTTGCGGCGGAACTTGCCCGGAGATCCCATCCACAGCGAGCCCGGCTCGACAATCGCCTTCTCCGGAATCAGCGTTCCTGCGGCAATGATCGAGCCCGCGCCGATGCGGGCGCCATTCAAAATGATCGAGCCCATCCCGATCAGACACTGATCTTCGATTACGCAACCGTGCAGCGTCACCGAATGGCCCACCGTAACGTATTCACCGACGAAGACTCCGTACTGCTCTTTCATGCCATGAAGCACGCTGCAGTCCTGCACATTCGAGTGCGCGCCCACGCGGATGGAATGGACGTCACCGCGAAGCACGGCGTTCATCCAGACGCTGGCGTGTTCGCCGAGAACCACGTCGCCGATGATCTGCGCCGAATCGTCCACATAACAGGAAGCCGGAATTGCCGGCCTGATGCCTTTATAAGAGCGGATCATGTTTCAGGTTGTCGCTAAGCGCCGTCTCAAAAACAAGAAATTAAACATAACACGGGCGCGGCAGTGCCGCCCAACGGCGCTGCGGAGTTTTGCTCCGCCTGGACGGGTGAGGGCGCCCGTCCCCACACGATTCTAATTCTCCGTGACCTGCGGTGGGTTTGGCGCTGCAGGTGCGTGAGGCGGTTTCGGCGGCTTGGGAAGGCTTGGCAACTTGGGAGCATTCGGCAGTTTGGGGAGACTTGGACCCTCCGGCGCTTCGACCACCGACGATGCCTTGCGAATCTCAATCGAGCCGTGCTCATTGTTGACCACTAGGTGCGGTCCGCCTCCGCTTACCGTTCCTGTAGCGAGCGCCTGATCGTTGGAGTCATCGATTTTGAGTTGGTCGAAATCGGTTTCGACCTCTCCATTGCGCGCCCGCGCGTCCACTTGGAAACCTGCCTTGTCGGGCAGATAAATCTGGATGTCGCCTTTGCGGTTGTCGACCTGAATGCTGCCCATCTTGTTCATGCGCAGCTCGACTGAGCCGTTTTCATCCTGCAGCCGCACATCGCCGGAGACGCCGGTCAGGCGAATGTCCTTCGATCGCGTGGTCAGGCGCAGCGGACCAATCACATCGGAGGCTTGCAAGTCGCCCGAGTCCAAATCCAAATCCCCGTCCAGTCGCGCAAACTCCATATCGGTTCGAGATGATTTGAAGATGACCGACTGGCTGATCTTTGCCAGCTTCACGCTTTCCATGAATTCGCCATCCAGATGCACCGCGCCTTTCACATCTTCGATCGAAACATCGTTGGCGCGGCCGTCGATTGACACGTCGGAGGCAACCTGGGAAATCCGGGCTGAGCTGTGATCCAGGTTCAAGCTGACTTTGCCATTGATGTCAGCAGCGTTAACGCCGCCGTGCTGGCTGGTGATGTCCAGGTTGCCTTCGCGGCCCGTGACGCTGACATCTCCGTAGCGCGTGGATGCGACTACCGCCGCCTTGCGCGGAAGGGAAACGTCCAAATCCTCCGCCACCCAATGATCGCCGGCGCCCTGATTATTCGCGTTCAGAGTCACGATGCTTCCGCTGAGCGTCAGTTGCGGCTTGGTGCCGCCATTCCATTTGTCGGCTTCTGCCTGACTTTCGGCGCTGATGCGCTTGTGAACCACCACGCGAATCTGATCGTCCTCGGAGGCAGTAATATTCACCGCGCCGCGAGTGTCGGTAATGTGGAGACTGGCTCCTTCCGGGAAGGCTTGCGCCAGTTGGTCGTCAAAGTTGTATTTGGACCCGAACATTGGAAAATCGCTGCCGTCATCGATGTTAATCCCGAGATCTTCCCAGTGAACGCGGGAGGCGTGAGTCGCGATCAGGCCCACCACAATGACGAAAATGATCAAAAAAATTCCGCCTGCGCCGATTCCGGAGGCCTGCGCGCCCTGCCTTTGCGCCTGCTGATACTCAATCAGCTTGATCACGCCTGCGATGATGAGCAGTAACGGCCAATAGCGCGCAAACCAGAGGCCGAGATTATGCCAGTCCAGCACGCCCATGGTTCCCAATAGAAACAGCGTGCCAAGCGTGATCAGTACGATCGGGCCGGAAAACGACCGCCGGTAGCGAGGCGGAGGGACTTGCACTGGGCTAGCCATTTCTCACCTCGTTCGAAGGTACTTGGACATCGCTGCTCACGCTGCCCGTAGGTCCCGGTGCCGGCGGCATAGGCGGCGGTGTCGGTGGTGTCGTGCGCTCCAACAGCTTGGTTATGCCAATCGCCAGCAGCAGTACCGGCCAGGTACGGTGCCACCGAGGGCCACCAAAGCTCTCGATCAACGAAAGCACTCCGATGGTGACCAACACGACCGGCCCGGCCAGGGTTCGTCTGCGGCCATTCCTGTATTGGCCACTCCTGTAATAATAAGAATTCCGTCGCGAACTAACCCAGCCCTCGCGGACCGCGAACATCCAAATGCCCAGGCCGATCAAAAAGAACGGCCACACCCGGTCCCATCCGAAGTCGAAGACTCCCGCCGTCTGCAACAGGAACAAGACGCCCAGGCCAATCAGCACCACCGCCGCCGTAGGAACCTTGGAAGCCTGGGTTGCTTCTGTCGCTTGTGCCGCTGGCATCGGCTGTCCCGGTGGCGCTGGCTCTGCCGCTCCAAAAGCCTGAGCCAGTCCGAACGGATCAGGAGCGGGTTGCCCCATCTGAAGCGCCTTAGCCGTGCGCACTGAATCGATAATCTGCCACACGTAAAAGAACGCAATCCCCAAGCCCAGAATCGTATTCAGCCCGGAGTTATCCGTAACCGACTCGCCCCAAACCAACAGCGTGAAAATCACCAGGTGGGACAATCCCTTGGCATACTGTCCGCAGTAAACCGCGCCCACGCCGAAGGGAAAGAATCCCGCCAGAATGCCTGCCAGCGCTGGATTCGGCCCAGTGCTCGGCGCGACTATCCCCGGTGCGGACGAAACAAATCCTGCCGCCGGCGGCACGAATGTCGGCTGAACGCCTTGCATTCGCTCCGCCAGGCAGTTCTCGCAATAGATCACGCCCTTCACTTCTCGGGTGCAGTTGGCGCACAGCGGTTTGCCGCAAGTCCGGCAATAGGCTACCGCGGCACTATCGGAATGGTTGGCGCAGTTCATGAAGACCTCCTGTGCGGGGCCAGTATCACTACAGGTGGTTTATCCGTGAGGGAGGCAAGTACCGCCTGGCTCCCTTCCTGACTGTAGTCGCGATCCTGTCTGGGTTCGGGTCGTCCACTGGTATTGTCGTTCCGGTGATGCTTGTCTTTGTCTTCCTCTTGCGGCGCGGGCTCGACCGGCATGGTCGCTCGTTTAAACTCCCGCACGCGCGATTCGAACTCGTAGACGAAGCGGATATTCTCGTAATATTTCACGACTCTTCCGGAAGTCTCGTAGTAGCTGCGCCTGATGGCGCTCGGCCGCAAATCGGCGTGGCGCAGGTCACTCAACTTCACCCCCGCCAGGCTCATCGAAATCGACAAAGAGAAGAACGCCATGCCAAACGACATGACGAAACGCGGCTGCTTGGCCACTCCAACGATCGGGCTGACCAGCATGTTTGCCCAAGCCTGCATGCGGTCCAACCACGATTCCCGGTCCTGCGCGTTTGCGGTTCCGCGCACCCGCGCCCTGCTCACCCCTGTGGTAGTGGCCAGAATGTTGTCCACCAAGTTGGCCGGAGGATCGACCTCCACCAACTCGTGCAGCCAGCGCAAGCCTGCATCCGCCTCCGCCAGCAGCGGCCCGCACGTCGGACAACCCCGAGCGTGCGCCTGGAACCTCTCCAGTTTGTCTCCACTCAAGCGCTGGTCAAGCGCCTCGCTGAGCAGAGCGTCGAACTCGCTGCACTGCATCCCGCTGTTGCCTTCATCTGCCATCACATCACCTGTTTATATGTACGTTGCAGCAGGCGCGCAAGTTCCGCTCGCCCACGGTTTATTCTTGACTTCACCGTGCCTTCCGGCACCTTTAGTAACGTGGCAATCTCTTTGTAATCCATGTCTTGCAAATCTCTCAGGATCACCGCCTCACGCAGGTCGGGAGACAGCTTCTGTAGCGCCTTGTGTACCGCTACTTTGACCTCGAGGCTCTGCGCCCGCGCATCCGGAGTGAGCGCACCATCGTGGATCTGCTCGCTCAGCGGCATGGCATCTTCGTGCTCGGAAAGCGGCGCATCGATTGAATCCGTCATGCGATCCTGCTTGCTTTTGCGGAAGTGGTCCACCAGCAGGTTTCGCGTAATGGTGGTTACCCAGGTCATGAATGCGCCGCGCTCGACGTCATACGACTGCAGCGTCCGGTACATCTTAATGAAAACTTCCTGGGTGAGATCCTGCGCATCGTCGCCCGAGCCTGCAAATCGATAGCAGATGTTATAAATCCGCCGATGATAGCGCTGCACAATCTCCTCCCAAGCGGCCGCGTCGCCAGCGACACAGCGGCGTACCAGCATGGCGGCGACTTGCGCGTCTTCCAAACCCGCACTCCCGGAACTCCTGGCTTCTCGACCCGGCCAAGGCGAACGAACCACTTAATCGCGTTCGTACCTCAGCCTTAACACTACATGACAATACGTGTTAACGATCCCAAAAGTTCGTGCATTCAATAAGAATAGGCATTGTAACAGCGCCGTAAAGCGAGCGAAGATAAAGAGAATAAAAGCGCGGGAACGTGGCCCACCATTACCATAGCCCTTTTTATGAATTGTCATCCCGTTTACGAATTTGTCATCCCGACCGGAACAGATCATCGCAAAGCGATGATCCGTGGAGTGGAGTGGAGGGACCTTGCGTTTTTCTTGGAGCGAGACCATAGCGGTGGGGACTAATGGCGGACTGGCCCAACCTAAACCTCTAAACTACTCTCCAGGGTGCCCCGCTCAAGCTTCGATTGGGCGGGGCTGTTCACTTGTCACTGCACTTTGTAGTAGCTGGATTCGTCTATCCAAAGTACCCATCTTCTCGTAGACCTTACCAAATCCGGAGCAGATACTTCATGGCGCCCTCTGAGCGAGCATGACCCTTCGTAACCGAGGGTTCAAGTTATCAAAGGTCAATGGGCACTCTCGCTTCGACCCACGATAACCATGTGTCGGAGGGATGCCCCGGGGGGCTGCCCCAACCTGAACTAATCTCCGAAGAACATGTACCATCGCCTAAGTCCCCGACATCTCCGTTATTGAGATGTTATGAGGACCCCGCACGCGCCCAATCAAGCTTTGTACGACCAGCTTTAAAGCCTCTGGTCGAGATGCAGCCACCCAAGCCCGAAGTCGAGGCCAAGCAAGCAGGGCGGCTGGCCCACCTTTACGTTCCCTGTGAGGGTGGAGACGGTAAAGCGAGGTAAGCCAGCCACGCATCCTCTGCCCCTCCGATTGGCCGTTCCTCAACAAAAATTGCGGACACTTCTGCATTTCCGATATTCTGGCACGAATCGGAAGAGATCAACGCCATGGAAACTCTCAGAAATCAACACAAGGCCGTAATCATTGGCACCTTCACGGTGCTGGCGGTTTGGTACTACTTTTTTTACTACCATTATCACGTGGCCGAGCGGCCCCAATTTGAATTATTCGCCGCCTTGGGCGTGACCCTGCCGGGTTTTGCCTATCTTCCGATCCTGTTTTATGAAAAATTTGGTTGGCGAATCGTCAACCCTCATTTGGACTTTGATGATCGCTGGGCATTCCTCGAAACCCAGAGTGCCTTTAATGAGGCCCATCATGCGTTCGAACCTGCCTACGAAGCCTGGGGATTCATGCGGGTCAGACAGAACATCGGTTCCGTCGCGGTGGTGGAGGGGCAGACCTTCACCGGCCCTGACGGCGCCGCATCCGCCATGTGCACATGGTCGTCCATGGCCTGTGATCTGAGCGAGTCTGGAGAATTGGTCGCTGCATTGGGACATCTCCCCTCGCCCGGCACAAGAGCCGGGAATGTCCGGTACGGAATCGAGGTTTTTCGCGTAACTATGCGTGATGACACCCTCTTCGGAAAGGGGCAAGGGCGGCCGACAGAAATGTCGAGCATCGTGTACCACTGCATCGAAAAGGAGGCTCCAGCCAATCAGGTGGACGTCAAGTACATCCGCCTCCCACGCCGTCTGCAGAGCGAGCATGTGTCGAGCAAGAAGATCCGGCAACTTTTCGCCGCACGATCATAGCGGCATCAGATGGGTGGCCCATTCTAAATTTCGCGCTATTTGCGAAATTTAGAGTGGGGATATTGAAGCGGGGGTCGCCCACCCAAGCCCGGTTTTGGCTTGACCGGGGACGTTCCGATCTCCCCAACTCTGTCATCCCGACCCAACTCTGTCATCCCGACCCAACTCTGTCATCCCGACTCAAACTCTGTCATCCCGACCGGAACAGATCATCGCAAAGCGATGATCTGTGGAGTGGAGGGACCTGCTGTTGTGACTGTCGCCCGTCTGTCCCCTGTTTTTCTATGCACCAATCTCGACGGCCTGCCGAAGAGCCAGCAACTGTGCCATGGAACGGTGAAAAACATGCCCGATTTCGGCACCACCGGGACGATCGTGGTCTCGTTCAAGTGCGTCGCGAAGCTGACCAAGGGCAAGAACTACTGGGTCCTGATGCAGTCGCCCGCGAACTCCTGGCTGGCGTGGAACACTTCCGACGCGGAACTGGGCCTTGGCTTCTTAGGAGAAAATGACAAATGGGTCAACGACGGCACCCAACCCATGGGCGCACTCATAGTCCAGTAGCCCGGAGGCTGGCCCGAGAATCATGTACAAACGGGTGCCCGGTCCTTCTCGCGTCTGTGCGAGAGGACGGGGCTTTTACGACCCGTTTTTTCCGCTGTCATCCTGAGGCAGCGCAGGCCTTCGCAAAGCGAAGGCCTGCCAACGAAGGACCTATGCACTTCTACCTGGGACCCAGCCCGGCACTATTCGACCGGACAAGAAAGCTGCGGTCGAGATCGAATCCCAATGGACAGCACGGCGCCGAGAAAAACTGGGGATCATACCGACAGCTCGCGTTCGCGAAAACCCCGCCCAAGCGAAGCTTGAACGGGGCACCCTGAAAAGTAGTTCAGAGCGTTAGGTTGGGCCAGCCCCCCCTTATGGAACTCGTTGTGGGTTTGGACTAACTTCTTCACTTCTGCTCGCGATAGTTCCTTAGGTTTCGTCATCCGTCCACCTTACGCAGAGTCCCAAGATCCTCCAAGTAACTTTCGACGCAGGCCGAGTAACCTCTTCAGGCTTTCGCTTTTGCTTCCCCTGTATCTTTGTGGTAGGCTGAGGCTATGAATATGAACATGGACATCAAGGTAGAGATTGATCGTGCAGCCAAGGTAGGACAGAAGCTGGAGGACCTCGTGTCCGGAAAGTCGGTCACGACCACCACCAACCGAGATGCTCTTCTCATTGGCTTTTGGTCACTCATCTTCGACTATTCCAAGGGGATGATGCTTCTACTGTCGTCTCAGTTCTACGCCTCGGCGTTTGCCCAATGGCGACCTCTCGTAGAGGCTTCCATCCGGTCTCACTTGGTGCTGATGGTCTCAGACGAGGATTTCGAGAGGATTCGGAAGGACGACTACAGAGTGAACTTTAAGGAAGACGCGAAGAGGATTGATGGGGCTTTCGGCTTGGGTCAGCTCTTCCAGAACTTCTTGGCACCAGATGCCACAGATGCTCTGCACAGCTTCACTCACTCGGGCATCGTTCCTCTCAGAAGAAGGTTTGATGGGAAGGATGTGGTCGCCAACTACCCCGACAAAGAACTCCTCGCTCTGATAAACACCACGACGAGCTGCGTCTACATGGTGACCAATCTTGTGACGAAGCATTTTAAGTTAGAGCAGGAATCAAAGCTTGCCTCGGACCTGTTCGAGGAGTGGAGCAGAGCATCAATAGAAGCTCCTCCACCAGAGATCGAAGTGGCTTGAGGCTAACCCCTGCCCCGGTCTCCTTTGGGATGTGATTCAAACCAATGACTGGGAAAGTTCCGCCTGGAAGCTGTGAAGAAATTGTCTTCTGACCGCCGGGAGGGCGAGCAGCAGTTACTTAAAGTGGCTCGGCCTTTCGGCATCGCTCGCGTCCCTCGCCTTTTTTTCTTCGCCGTGGAACCATCC
>Ga0182014_10000123_pt1 | contig 87436 bp, 80 predicted proteins | sample 612S2DmetaG_FD_120489 | JGI IMG/M metagenome (GOLD analysis project Ga0182014, IMG submission 120489) | Permafrost microbial communities from Stordalen Mire, Sweden - 612S2D metaG | ecosystem: Environmental > Terrestrial > Soil > Wetlands > Permafrost | place: Sweden: Stordalen | collected...
GCCGTTCGTGCGGTGCGAGCCGTTCGTGCGGTGCGAGCCGTTCGTGCGGTGCGGGCGCTAGGCCCCGGCGCCACGGACGATGCCGAGCACCTCGTCACGCAGCGATTCCATCGCCGCCGTATCAGCAGCCTCCACGTTAAGCCTCAGCAGTGGCTCCGTGTTCGAGGGCCGGACATTGAACCGCCAGTCGGGGGCCTGGACCGTCAGCCCGTCCAGCTCATCGGTGGTGACCCCCGGGCGGCCGGCGAAGGCGTCCCGGACCCGGGCGGTGGCCGCGGCCTGGTCAGCCACCTCGCTGTTGACCTCCCCGCTCGCGGCGTACCGTGCGTAGCGGGCCAGCAGGTGCGACAGCGGGCCCTCCTGATGCCCCAGCGCGGCGAGGACGTGCAGCGCGGCGAGCATGCCGGAGTCGGCGAACCAGAAGTCACGGAAGTAGAAGTGGCCGGAGTGCTCGCCGCCGAAGATCGCGCTTGTGCGCGCCATCTCGGCCTTGATGAAGGAGTGGCCCACGCGGGTGCGGACCGGGAGGCCGCCGTTCTCCGCGATGATCTCCGGGACCGCGCGCGACGTGATCAGGTTGTGGATGACGTTCGCGCCAGGCTCGCGGGCCAGTTCGCGGGTCGCGATGAGCGCGGTGAGCACCGACGGCGAGACGATCTCGCCGTTCTCGTCGACGACGAAACAGCGGTCGGCGTCGCCGTCGAAGGCGAGCCCGATGTCGGCGCCGGTCTCGGTCACCACGCCCTGCAGGTCGCGCAGGTTAGCCGGTTCGATCGGGTTGGCTTCGTGGTTCGGGAAGGTGCCGTCCAGCTCGAAATACATCGGCACCAGGTCGATGGGCAGCCCGTCGAACACCTTCGGCACGGTGTACCCGGCCATGCCGTTGCCGGCGTCGACGACGACCTTCAGCGGCCGGATGGCCGACACGTCGACGAGCTTCTTCAGGTGCTCCGCGTAGCCGGAGAGCAGGTCCCGGCGGCTGGTGCGGCCAGGCGGCGCGGCACTGGCCGGCACACCCGTTTCGATCATCTCGCGCAGCTCGGTCAGCCCGGTCTCCTGGCCCACCGGCTTCGCCCCTTCCCGGCACAGCTTGATGCCGTTGTATCGCGACGGGTTGTGGCTGGCGGTCACCATGGCCCCGGGGATGCCGAGGGTGCCACTGGCGTAATAGAGCATGTCGGTGGAGCCGAGACCGGCGTCGATGACGTCGGCGCCCTGCGACGTGGCGCCCCGGCCGAACGCCGCCGCCAGGGGCCCGGAGGACGTCCGCATGTCGTGCACCGTCACGACCTCGCCCGCACCGGTCAGGCGGACGAAGGCGGCACCCACGGCCTCGGCCACGCTCTCGTTGAGCTCGCCCGGCACGACACCGCGGATGTCGTACGCCTTGATGATCTTCGCCAAGTCAGCCACTACGGCTCGCGCCTCCTGTGCCCTATGCGATTACCCCATGCGATTACCCCGTGCCATTAACCCCATGCCATTACGCGGTGCGGTACGGCAGCGCCTCGTACACAGGGGAAACGGAACTCGTCCGCTCGCCGCGCCGTTATCCGGCTCCAGCACCGGGGACCGAGCCTACCGCCCCTCGGGGGGGCAGATCCCGGAAGGCGCCCAGGTCGCGGACAATGAGCGGACTACGTCGTGGGCTGGCGGCCGGCCGGCTCACCGGACGGGGCCGTCTCCGGCGGGGCCGAGCGGACCATCCTCAGGTGACGGCGCCGCCCCACCTCGACGCCCTGCCCGACCGGTTCAGCGGACGGAGGGCGCGGCGGCGCAGGCGAGCGCTGGCGCTGCTGCTGCGAGGCTTCCCGGACCGCATTGGCCAGGGCCTCCAGGTCGTCCACGCTCTGCTGGACGGGATCGCCGGGCAGCCGCACGACGTCCCAGCCCCGGGGCACGGTGAGCCGCTCGGCGTGCGTGGCGCACAGGTCGTAGCAGTGCGGCTCGACGTAGGCCGCCAGCGGGCCCAGCACGGCCGTCGAGTCACGGTAGACGTACGTGAGCGTGTAGACGGGGGGCTGCCTGCATGCGGTGCGCGAGCAGCAACGCGAACTCACCGACCCACCTCACTCACATGTCAACTCCGCCGGAACTGCCGAGGCCGCATCGCAGCAGCCGGGGCACGCCGGATTGCTCGTGCGCCCCGGGAGAGATTGTCGCCCTCGGGAGCCGGGTCCCGCAGCACTATCCCGGAGCAGGTCCGGATTAGCCCAGCGTGCGTCCCGTACATTCGTTGACGGTAGCTGGCCGGGGTCGTGAACGCCACCACCCGGGGCGCTCTGCGCGATCGTGTCTTCGGCCGGGCCCCGCCGCCCGGCCCGCGCGGTAACGCTGGGTACCGGGCTCCGGGCCGGGCTGACCGCGGCGCCGGGGCTGACTGCCGGGCTGGCTGGCGTGCTGGCTACGGGGCTTCAGCCCCAGCGTCTACCGGCCACGGGGCCCCTGGGGATACGCTCGGTAACTATGCAGGCAGGCGAGACCAGTTCCGTTCCCGGCCGCCGGCGCATTCGGCGACGGGACCGGCACGGGCGCGGCCTGCGGGGCCGCCTGGTGCCCACGGACGTGCCGCTGTACCGCAGCCGGGCGCAGCAGTTCGACGACCTGGTCCTCGACGCGGTCGCGCGGCTCGAGCCCCGGTGGGAGGCGGAGCTGTCCGGGATCGAGTTCGCGGTGCAGGAAGTGCCGGATGAGGAAATCCTGGGCGAGGAGATCGTCCCGGTGCCGCTGGCCCGGATCGATCCCGGGGAGGCGGACCCGCTCGATGCGGCCGGCGCCCAATCGCCGCGGATCGTGCTGTACCGGAGGCCGCTGCTGGCGCGGGCCGAAGACGAGGACGAACTGAGCGAGCTGATCTTCGACGTGGTGGTCGAGGAATTCGCCGAACTGCTCGGGCTGGACCCGGACGCGATCGATCCGGGTTACCCCGAAGGGGAATGACCCTGGGCCGGGACGCGATTCATGCCCCGGCCGGGGGACCCGCGGGCCGGACGGGTATCCGCGGGATAGTGCTCCGGCAGGCGGGGCCGGCGCCCGCGAGCCGGGACATGCCCGGCCGCGAGCCGCCGCCCGTCGGCTCGGCGCCGGCGGGGCGACGGTTACACCGCTTCCCGCTTCAGCCGCCGACGTTCTCGCTCGGACATGCCGCCCCAGATACCGAACCGTTCATCGTTCTCCAGCGCGAACTCCAGGCACTCGGCCCGGACCTCGCACCCCCGGCAGACCTTCTTGGCCTCCCGGGTCGAGCCGCCCTTCTCCGGGAAGAACGCCTCAGGATCGGTTTGGGCACACAAGGCCCGGTCCTGCCAGCCAAGCTCCTCGGCGTCGTCTGAGCACTCCACACCGTGCTCAAGTGGGACGATGACCTCAGACACACGCACCTCCTACCCCTTGCGGGGCCCCCGGCCTCGCATCCCTAGGGACGCGTACTTACAACTATGAAATTACACGCGCGTGTCTTGCTTCCCGTCAAGCCGGCTAGGTGATATTGGCCGTATTAATGTCCTGAGTTGGGCGAAAAGTCCCCCAAGATTGTGGCCTGATTGTGGCCTATTCGTTGCCGGGCCGTTAGCAGAACGAACCAGGGCCAGCGCACAGCGAAATCACGGAGCCAGCCCGGGAAGGCCGGCGCCAGCCCGCGGGGAAGACGACCGAGAGCGGAGCCAGCCAGGGGCACAGTTCAGGGGGGATGACGAGGGGCGAGGCAGGGGCGCGGTCGGGCGGGGTCCGGAAACCTGCCAGACTTCTGGTTATGCGGATCACCGTGCTGGCCGGAGGCGTGGGCGCCGCGCGCTTCCTCCGCGGCCTCAAGGCTGCCGCCCCGGACGCGGAGATCACCGTGATCGGGAACACCGGCGATGACATCACGCTGTTCGGGCTGCGCGTGTGCCCGGACCTGGACACGGTGATGTACACGCTCGGTGGCGGGATCAACGAGGACCAGGGGTGGGGCCGGGCCGGAGAGACGTTCGCCATCCGGGACGAGCTAGCCGGGTACGGCGCCGGGCCGGACTGGTTCACTCTGGGCGACCGCGATTTTGCCACGCACATCGCGCGCAGCCAGTTGCTGGCCGGGGGTCATCCTCTCTCGGCCGTGACCGAGATCCTCTGCCGGCGGTGGCAGCCCGGGATCCGGCTGCTGCCGATGTCGGACGATCAGATCGAGACGCACGTGCTGATCGATGACGGTGACGGCCGCCGCTACGTGCACTTTCAGGAATGGTGGGTCCGGATGCACGCGCAGGTGCCGGCGGCGGCGATCGTGCCGGCCGGCGCGGCCGACGCCCGCCCGGCCCCGGGTGTGCTGGACGCCATTACGGGGGCGGACGTGGTGCTGTTCCCGCCATCCAATCCGGTGGTGAGCATCGGGACGATCCTCGCCGTGCCGGGTATCCGGGAGGCGGTGGCGGCCAGGACCGTGGTGGGCGTGTCACCGATCATCGGCGGTGCCCCGGTGCGCGGGATGGCCGACGCATGCCTGACCGCGATCGGCGTGCCGACGAGCGCCGCAGCCGTCGGGGCCCACTACGGGGCCGGGCTGATCGACGGCTGGCTGATGGACAATGAGGACAAGGCGGCTGCGGCGGACACGGCGCTGACCGGGATCGAGGTACGGATCATGCCCCTGTACATGCATGATCTCGCGGCGACGGCCGACATCGCGCGGGCGGCGCTGGACCTGGCCGCGGGGCTCACCTGATGCCAGCGCGCCGGGAGGGCGGGAAGCCGCGCGACGAGGTGGCGCGCGACCAGGCGGCGGGCGACCAGGCGGCGGGCGACCAGGCGGCGGGCGAGCGCGGCCGGGAGATCAGCGTCCGGGGCGTACCCGGGCTGCCGGAGATCGGGCCGGGCGCGGACCTGGCCGCGCTGATCACCGGCGCCGGCATGGGCCTGCGGGACGGCGACATCGTCGTGGTGACGTCGAAGATCGTGAGCAAGGCGGAGGGCCGGGTCGTGCACGGCGGCCGCGAGGACGCGATCGACGCCGAGACGGTCCGGGTGGTCGCGCGGCGCGGTGACGCGCGGATCGTCGAGACGCGGCAGGGCCTCGTGCTCGCCGCGGCGGGGGTCGACGCCTCCAACACCCCGCCCGGCACGGTCGTCCTGCTGCCCGAGGACCCGGACGAGTCCGCGCGGCGGCTCCGGAAGGCGCTGCGCGACCGGGCCGGCACCAGCGTCGGGGTCATCATCACCGACACGCTCGGCCGGGCGTGGCGGATCGGGCAGACCGACACCGCGATCGGCGCGGCGGGCGTGCGGCCCTTCGTCGACTACCGGGGTACCGAGGACAGCTTCGGTAATTCCCTGGAGGTCACCCTGGACGCGGTCGCCGACGAGATCGCCGCCGCCGCGGACCTGGTCAAGGGCAAGGCGTCCGGGGTTCCGGTGGCCGTGGTGCGCGGGCTGGCGGACCTGGTGACGGCCGGGGACGGCCCGGGGGCGGCCGCCCTGATCCGGCCCGCGGCCGAGGACATGTTCCGGTTCGGCGCTGCCGACGTGCCGCTGGCCCGCCGCACCGTCCGGGAATTCACCAGCGAGCCGGTCAGCCTGCCCGCGGTCCGGCGCGCGATCACCGCCGCGCTGACCGCCCCCGCACCGCACCACACCGAGCCGTGGCGGTTCGCGATCCTGGAGTCCGCACAGAGCCGGACGGAACTGTGTGACGCCATGCTCGAAGCGTGGATCACCGACCTGCGCGGCGACGGCTTCACCGAGGAGCAGATCGCCCGCCGGGTCCGGCGCGGGGAGCCGCTGCGCAACGCCCCCGTCATCGTCGTGCCGTGCCTGATCCCCAAGGGCCTGCACGACTACCCCGACGACCGGCGGTCCCGCGCCGAACAGGAGATGTTCCTCATCTCGATAGGCGCGTCGGTGCAGAACCTCATGGTCACCCTGGCGGCCGAGGGCCTGGGTTCGTGCTACATCTCCAGCACATTGTTCTGCCCGGACGTCGCGGGCGACGCCATCGGCCTGCCGTACGACTGGCACCCGATGGGAGCCGTCGGCATCGGGCACCCCGCGTCCGTGCCCGCCCCGCGACCGCCCCGCGACCCCGACCACTTCATCCTGACCCTGTAGCGGCCGCGGCCGTGTAGCGGCCGCGGCCAGGACGCCCGGAGGGAGCCGTCAGGCGCCCAGCAGGGGTAGCGGGGTACGGATGGAGGCGCACACGCCGTCACTGGCCGCGGCGGCGGCGAGCCGGTCCGCGGGGACCTCGCCGTAGGAGGTGGTCCGCTGCCGGGCGGGCCGGCCGGTGGGCGCGATCATCGCCTGAAGCTGGCTGATCGTCCGGAACGAGCCGTTGGCGGCGCCGGCCATCCGGCTGATCGTCTCCTCCATCAGGGTGCCGCCCATGTCGTTGACGCCGCCCTGCAGAACATCGCGGCACAGGTCCTCGCCGAGCTTGACCCAGGAGCACTGGATCGAGTCGATCGCGCCGTGCAGCAGCAGCCGGGACACCGCGTGGACGGCCCGGTTCTCCCGGCGGGTGGGGCCGGGGCGGGCCAGGCCCGCCAGGTAGATGGGCGCATTCTCGTGGATGAACGGCAGCAGCACGAACTCGGTGAAGCCGCCGGTGCGCTCCTGGATGCCGCGCAGCACCCGCAGGTGCGCGACCCAGTGCGCCGGGGTGTCCACGTGCCCGTACATCATGGTCGACGAGCTGCGCAGGCCGAGCTCGTGCGCGGCCGTGATCACCTCGATCCACACCGAGGCAGGCAGCTTGCCCTTGGTCAGGATCCAGCGCACGTCGTCGTCCAGGATCTCTGCGGCGGTGCCGGGGACCGAGTCGAGGCCGGCCTCCTTGGCGCGGATCAGCCATTCCCGGATCGGCAGCCCGGTCCGGGACGCCCCGTTGACCACTTCCATCGGGGAGAAGGCGTGCACGTGCATGCCGGGGGTGCGGCGCTTAACCTCGGCGGCGATGTCGAAGTAGGCGGTCCCGGGCAGATCCGGGTGGATGCCGCCCTGCATGCATACCTCGGTGGCCCCGGCCTCCCACGCCTCCTGCGCCCGGTCCCCGATCTGCTCCAGCGACAGGGTGTAGGCGTCGGCGTCGGAACGGCGCTGAGCGAACGCGCAGAACCGGCAGCCGGTGTAACAGACGTTGGTGAAGTTGATGTTGCGGTTGACGACGTAGGTGATGTCGTCGCCATTCACGTCCCGGCGGATCGCGTCGGCCAGGGCGGCGAGGGCTTCGAGGGCAGGGCCGTCCGCGGCGAGCAGGGCCAGCGCCTGTGCGTCGCTGAGCCCCGCCGGGGCCCGTTCGGCCTGGCGCAGCGCATCTTTGACATCGGCGTCGATCCGGGGCCCGGGGGCCGGCTGAGGCTCACTGGCGAGGCGGCTCCTGATCTCCTCCCAGTCGCCGTAGACCTCGGCGAAGTCGTCCCGGCGGTCCGTGGTCCGGCCGGTCGTGTCGATCGAGGTGTACAGGTCGGTACGGCCCGTCTCCTGCCAGCCGCCGTCCGGCTCCTGCCACGGCCGCCCCTGCGGCACGGCACCCTCGGCGGCCAGGCCCGTCGCCGGGTCGGCCAGCGCGGACACGTGCGCGCCCAGCCGCGGGTCCAGCCACGGCTCCCGGATGTAGGGCGGATAGATCGTCAGGCGCTCGCGCAGGGTGAAGCCCTCGGCGGCGGTCCGCGCGGCCAGCTCGTCGATCTGCGGCCACGGGCGTTCGGGGTTCACGTGGTCCGGGGTGAGCGGGGAGACCCCGCCCCAGTCGTCGATCCCGGCCGCCAGGATCATCCGGTACTGGTCGCCGATCAGGTTCGGCGGGGCCTGGATACGCGCCTTCGGCCCGAGGATGAGACGCGTGACGGCGATGGTCGCGGCGAGATCGTCGAGATCGGCGTCCGGAACGCCGCGCATCTTGGTGTCCGGCTTGGCCCGGAAGTTCTGCACGATGACTTCCTGGATGCCGCCGTACTCGCGCGCGACCTGGCGGATCGCGAAGATGGATTCGGCGCGCTCGGTGAGCGTCTCACCGATGCCGATGAGGATTCCGGTCGTGAACGGCACGCCGGAACGCCCGGCGTCCTCCAGGACCCGCAGCCGGACCGCGGGATCCTTGTCGGGGCTGCCGAAGTGCGGGCCGCCCCGCTCGGTGAACAGCCGGGCCGCGGTGGTCTCCAGCATCATGCCCATCGACGGCGCCACCGGCTTGAGCCGCTGGAAGTCCGCCCAGCCCAGCACGCCCGGGTTGAGGTGCGGCAGCAGGCCGGTCTCCTCCAGCACCCGGATCGCCATGGCCCGGACGTAGGACAGCGTGTCGTCGTAGCCGCGGGCGTCCAGCCACTCCCGGGCCTGCGGCCAGCGGTCCTCCGGCCGATCGCCCAGGGTGAACAGCGCCTCCTTGCAGCCGAGGGCGGCACCCTGCTTCGCGATGGCGAGAACCTCGTCCGGCTCCAGGTACACGCTGTCCAGCCGGTGCGGGACCGTCGCGAACGTGCAGTACCCGCAGCGGTCCCGGCACAGCCGGGTCAGCGGGATGAAGACCTTGCGCGAATACGTGATCACCCCGGGACGCCCGGCGGCGGCCAGGCCCGCGTCGCGGGTCCGGCCGGCGTAGCCGAGCAGTGTCTCCAGGTCGGCCCCGCGGCTCTGCAGCAGGATCGCGGCCTCGCCCGGGTCCAGGGCCTTGCCGTCCCGGGCGCGGGCCAGCGCCCGGCGCAGGCCCGGCTGAGGCTCAGCGGAAGACGTCACGCGTTATCCCTTCGTCGGCGCTCACGGGTAGGCCAGGCGGCGCCTGACCAGAACCCGCTTCGACCCTACGCCGCGAGCACAAATGCCCCCGAGGGCACCCGGGGGCAGGCCGGCCCGGGTCAGAAGCCGCGGTAGTCGCGGACGGCGAGGCGGGGACCGCGGCGCGGCGGGCGGATGCCGCTGAACTCGACGAGCCGGGTGACCCGGTAGCGGTGACCGGCGTAGGGGGCCAGCAGCTCCAGCATGCCCTCGTCGTCGACGACCCGTCCGGCCAGGGCCCAGCCGACCGCCTTGGGCAGGTTGTAGTCCCCCACCGAGACGGCGTCCGGGTCGCCGATGGCCCGCTGCATGATCTCCGCCGCCGTCCAGACGCCAATGCCGGGGATGGCGCGGAGCCGCCGGCTGGCCTCGGCCGCCCCCATCCCGGTGATCTCCTCCATCCGCCCGGCGACCTGCGCGGCCGCGGCGATGGTGCGGGTCCGGACCGCTTCCACACCGGCCCGGTGCCACTCCCAGGACGGGATCCGGGCCCAGGTCCGCGCGGGCGGGAACACCCGCATGCCGCGCGGGGCGGGCCCGGGCGCGGGAGTGCCGTACCGGTACAGCAGCGTGCGCCAGGCGCGGTGCGCCTCGATACCAAGGACCTTCTGCTCCAGGACCGCGGGGACCAGCGCCTCCATGACCCGCTCACTGCGGCCGATGCGCAGGCCGGTGTGCCGCGCGGCCAGCTCCCGCAGCAGCGGGTGCGCGGGGCGGAAGCCGGCCCGCTCGTCACCGGCGCCCAGCATGCCCGGGAGCGTGCCCAGCAGCCATTCCGCGCCCGGGCCCCAGGCCGTGGACATGATGATGCCGCCGCGGGCGGCCAGGACCCGCAGCGTGGCGGGGCCCTCCGGGGTGAGCGAGGTCCGCCAGACCGCTCCGGCCGCGTCGACGCGGTAGGCGGGGTCGCCGCCGCCCCGGCGGTGGACGGACAGGGTGGTCCGCACGTCGATAGGGAACGGCGGGCGCCAGTCCCGGACCACGGGCACGAACGCGGACTCGTGCCCGGGCTCGCCCGGCCCGGTCGGGTCCCTCGCCGGTCCAGTCATGTCAGCCGCCCGGGCCGACCACGTCAGGCGTCGGAGGAGAAGCGGATGGACGTCGGGTCGAGCCGCACCCCCGGCCAGACCCGCATGCCGCGTGCGAGCTCGTTGCCGGCGCCGATGACGGCGCCGTCGCCGATGACCACGCCGTCCAGGGCGGCGCCCGCGGCGATCTGCGCGCCCGCCCCGACGATGCTGTCCCGGACGACCGCCCCCGGGCCGACCCGTACCTCATCGAACAGCACGCTGCCCTCGACGATGGCGCCGGTACCGATGTCACAGCCCCGGCCGACGACGGTGCCGGCGGACACGACGGCGCCGTCCGCCACCGACGCGCCGGGGAGCACCAGGGACGGGCCGCACGGGCCGGGGAGCGCCGGCGAGGCCAGCCGGCCGAGCACGAGGTCACAGGAGCCCTGCACGAACGCGGCAGGCGTGCCCACGTCGAGCCAGTAGGCGGACTCCGCGTATCCCATGACGATCTGCCCGGCGTCGATCAGGCCCGGGAAGGTTTCCCGTTCCACCGACACCGGCCGGTCATCCGGTATCGCGTCGATCACCCGGCGGGTGAACACGTAGCAGCCGGCGTTGATCCGGTTCGTGACCGGGGTGGGCGTCTTCTCCACGAACGCGGTCACCCGCCCGGCCGGATCGGTCGGCACGCAGCCGAACCGCGCCGGGTCCGGCACCTCCACCAGGTGCAGCGTGACCGCTGCGTCCGCCTTGCGGTGCATGTCCAGCTGAGCGCCGACGTCGTGACCGGACAGGATGTCGCCGTTGAGGACGACGACGGGATCGTCGGGGCCGCCGCGCAGCCGCGCCGCGGCGTTGCGGATGCCGCCCCCGGTGCCGAGCGGCGTGTCCTCGTGGACGTACTCGAGCGACAGGCCGAACGCCGCCCCGTCCCCGAAGCACTCGCGGAACATCTCGGCCCGGTAGGACGTGGCCAGCACGACATGGGTGACGCCGGCCGCGGCGGCCTGGGCGAACTGATGGCACAGGAACGGCACGCCCGCCGTCGGCAGCAGCGGCTTCGGCGCGGACAGGGTCAGCGGACGGAGCCTGGTGCCCTGTCCGCCGACCAGAAGAATCGCCTCAAGCGGTTCACGCGGCATGGGTTCTGGTCGCCTTAACGGTTGTCTGCCGACGGCCGGGGGTCAGGGCCCGGCCCGGGGTCATTTCCTGGGGCTATACGGCACTCTGCTGGCTGGCGCCGCTCTCGACGGCGCGACGATAGCAGGCCAGGTGCGCCTCGGCCGACGCGGCCCAGGTGAACTCCTGCGCCCGCGCGTGGCCCGCCAGGGCCAGTGCCTCGCGGCCGACGGGATCATCGAGCAGGCCGCGCAGCGCCGTCTGGATACTCCCGGCGTCCGGCTCGGTGTAGGCGACTGCGTCCCCCCCCACCTCGGGCAGGGACGTGCAGTGCGTGGTCAGCACCGGGGCACCGCACGCCATCGCCTCCAGCACGGGCAGGCCGAAGCCCTCCCCGCGGCTCGGGTAGGCGTAGACCAGGGCGCCGCCGAGGAACCCGGGCAGCAGTGAGAAGGGCAGGTAGCCGGGCCGCACGAGGCGCAGGTGCGGCGGCACGGCGGCCACCGCCGCGTCCACCTCGTCGCTCCAGCCGCCCCCGCCGGCCAGCACCAGCGCGGGTGCCTCGTCGAGGTCGGCGACCGCACCGGCCCACCCGGTGATCAGCGCGGCCACGTTCTTCCGCGGGTCCAGCGCGCCGAGAAAGGCGATGTACGGCTTGCCGTGCAGGCCCAGCCGGTTGGACACCTGGCTGACCTGCAGGGGATCCGGCCGGTGGAACAGCGAGTGGTCCACACCGTGATAGGCCACGTCGATGCGGGTCGGATCGGCGTCCAGGACCCGGACGAGCTCGTCGCGGGTGGCCTTGGACGGCACGATCAGCCGGGCGGCGCGGCGCACGGCGGTCCGGATGGCCGACTTGTAGAAGACCGAGGCCACCGGGCTGTGCAGCTCCGGTTCGGTGAAAAACGTGAGGTCGTGGATGGTCACGACGGTGGGCCGTCCCGGCCGCAACGGCATCGAGTAGTGCGGGGCGTGAATGACGTCGGCGGCCACCTGCTGGGCCACGACCGGCAGCCCCGACTGCTCCCACGCCAGCCGGGCCGCGCGGTGCATGATCGTCGGAGGTGCGGTCACCACCTCGGCGCCGGAGATCAGCCGGTGGTAGCGCTCTTCGTCGGCGCGCTGGCAGGCGATGGCCAGATCGGTCCCGGCCGCGCCGAGCGCGGTCAGCAGCCCGTCAACGTACCGGCCGAGTGCTCCCCGGTCCGCCGGTACCTCTGTCGCGTCAACAAGCACACGAGGCGCCACGGCCGTATCTGCTCCTCTCCACCCGGGCACGGGCACACAGGGAGGTCAGCAACGCTGTGGATGTGCCGTCAGCACCGAAGCCTACGCCCTCGGCGTCGCAGTAGGCCCCGTCCGGGCTCATGTCGCGGCCGCCTCGGCCGGGGCCTGTTCACGGGCCGCCGGCGCGCTCTGCGCGGCACGGCGGCGCGCGCGCACCAGCACGATGGCGCCCCGGTCGGCGCGGGTGCCCCGGTCGGCCGCGGCCACCAGCGGGGCGAGCGGCGCCGCGACGTTGAAACCGACCCGCCCCCCGTGCGCGGACAGCGTCAGGTAAAGGCGTTCTGACCAGCGCGAACGGAACTGGTAGGCGTACTCGGCGAGATCGAGCCCGCGCTCCGCGAGCAGGCCGCTGAGCTGCTGGTGGGTGTAGGTCCGCTGGACGTGGTACCGCTCACAGTGAGCCCGGTACAGGTGCGGCCACTCGGCGGCGCGGCTCAGCGTGTCGGCGGACATCACAAGCTCGCCCCCCGGCGCGAGGACCCGGGCCATCTCGCTGAGGGCCTGCGGGCCGTCGTCGAAATGCTCGATCGCGCAGATGGACATCACCCGGTCAAAGCTGGCGTCGGGAAACGGCAGCCGCAGCGCGTCGCCGAGGACGAGGGACGGCGCGCTGGCCAGTTCGCGGCCGCGGCGGAGCTTACCGGCGGCGATGTCGATCGCGACCGCGCGGGCCCCGCGCCGCCGGGCCTGCCCGGCCCAGTACCCGTCACCGCCAGCCACGTCCAGGACCCGCAGGCCACTCAGGTCGGGGCCCAGCCAGCGCAGCAGCGTCCCGGCCTCCCGCCAGCGGCACACGTGCACCTGGTGCCCGGCGAACGCGACCGCGTCCGTTACCTTCATGAGTGCCAGACTATGGCCTAGACCACATGGTTAGGGACCACATGGTTTAGGGACCACATGGTTAGGGCCAGCGATGCGGGGACGGGCGCCCCGGGCCCGCGACGGCGGCGGTCATCTGGCCGCGGCGGCCTGCTGGGCCCCGTCGAGAGCCTTCTGCACGGTGCTGCCGTACCCGATGGTCCCGCCGTAGGAGACGAGCACTTCCCGCAGCATCGGCAGGGACCCGGTGCCCCCGCCCGCCGGCGCCGCCACGTACAGCGGCTCGACGTAGAGGAAGCCCGCACCGACCGGCAGCGCGATGAGGTTGCCGAGGATCAGCCGGGAGCCGCCGCGGCGCGCCGCGGTCAGCTCCGCGGAGACGGCCGGATCCGATTCGAATGTGTTCTGGATCTGCTGCGGCCCCGCCATCGCCGCGTTCTGCGGCAGGTCGAGGACGCGGATGGTGCCGTATCCGGGGCTGTCCGGATTGCTGTCCACCGCCATGTAGGCGGCCATGCCGGGCCGGCCGGCCCGGGTGAACGACGTCATGAGGGAGAACTCCGGCGCTGGGTCACCGGGCATCCTCATCGTCAGGTAGGTGGGCGGCTGCGGGCCGCTGCCCGGCGTGGCTCCGCTCGGGTCGCGCGGGACGGCCCAGAAGTCCTGGCCGCCGTAGAACGCGGCCGGCGTCTGCACGTGAAAGGTGGCCAGGACCTGACGCTGGATGTCGAAGAGGCCAGTGGGGTAACGCAGGTGCGCCAGCAGCGGGGACGGTATCGCGCGGCGCGGCCTGATCAGCCCGGGGAACGCCTTCATCCAGGTCCGCAGCACCGGGTCGCCGGCGTCCCAGGCGTACAGCGTGACCTGGCCGGTGTAGGCGTTCACCACGGCCTTGACCGAGTCACGGATGTAGTTGATCTGGCCGGCTCCCGGTCCCACCGGGGCGGCGCTCCCGGCCGTGGCGGCGGCCGCGTCGTAGCGCGCGGCGTACGGGTAGGAGTCGGTCGTGGTGTACCCGTCCACCACCCAGAGGATCTGGCCGCCGGTCACCACCGGGTACACGTCGCCGTCGAGCGTGAGGAACGGCGCCACTTTCTGCACCCGGGCGAGCGGATCCCGGACGTACAGCAGCCGGGAGGCCCGGTTGACCGCGCTGGACAGCAGGATGTTGGGGTCGCCGAACCTGATCGCGTACAGCAGGCGCTCCGTGATGGAGCCCACCGGGACGCCCCCGCCGCCGTGGTACGTCGTCTTCCGCGGGGCGGACGTGTCCGCGGTGGGGTAGTCGAACTCCATCGGGGCGCGGCCCGGCGGGGCGCCGACGATGGCGTACGCGGTCTCCTGCGGCCCGAAGTAGACCCGCGGCTGGAAGGTGCCCAGCGCGCCCCGGGCCGGGATGCCGCTTTCGGTGAACGACGGGTCGCCGTTGGCCTGCGCCGAACCGGCCGCGGCGGCGACCACGCCGAAGCCGTGCGTGTACACCAGGTGGGTGCTGACCCAGTTGGCCTGGCCCGCGGGCGGCCCGGTCATGTCGCGGGCCCCGATCACCACGTCCTGCGGCGTGCGGCCCGCGCCGGGGATGCGGTAGCGGTCGACGTCGAGCACGTCCCCGAACCGGTAGAAGCTCTTCACCCGCTGGAGCTGCTGGAAGGCGCGGGAGGCCACGGCGGGATCGGTCAGCCGCAGGTCCGGCAGCGCGGCCACCTCGGTACCGAGGTGGCGGGCCGAGGCCACCGGGCTGGCCGGGGAGCCCCGGCTAACCGCGGTGCCCGTTCTGGCCTCGGTGCCCGTTCTGGCCTCGGTGCCCGTTCTGGCCTCGGTGATGGGGTAGCCGGTGACCTTCACCCCGCTGATCCCGAAGGCGCTGCGGGTGGCGCCGATCTCGCGCTGGATGTAGCGGGACTCCTTGACCGGCTCGTTCGGCTTCACGACGAACTGCTGGATGACGGCGGGGTAGATCCCGCCGACCAGGATCGCGGACAGCACGAGCAGGCAGAATCCGACCGCGGGCAGCATGGCGCCGCGCCGGGCGGCGGCGGTGAAGAACAGCAGCGCGCACAGCAGCGCGATCGCCGCGAGCACGGTCTTGGCCGGGAGGATGGCGTTGACGTCGGTGTAGGCGGCGCCGGTGGCGATCACGTCCCGGGAGGAGAAGTCGATCCCGTACCGGTCCAGCCAGTAGCCGACCGCCTTCAGCAGCACGAACAGCCCGAGCAGGATGAACAGGTGAGCCCGGGCCGCGGCCGTGACCTGGGCATCGCCGGGCCGGAACCGGAGGCCGCCGTACAGGAAGTGGACGACCACCGCGGTGACCAGGGCCAGCAGAACCGCGACGAAGGCGTAGGTCAGGATCAGCCGCAGGAAAGGATAGACGAACACGAAGAACGACAGGTCCAGGTGAAACTGCGGGTCCCGGCGGCCGAACGAGGTCCGGTGCGCGAACTGCAGCCAGGTGGCCCAGGAGCGCGCACCGGTCAGGCCGGATAGGAGGCCGGCCACGGCCATCACGGCGGTGAGCAGGCGGCCCCAGCGCTGGTCCACGGCAAGCCGCCACCGCTCCAGGCCCGGCTGCCGGAATCCCGCCGCCCGCGACGGGCGCATCCGGCGCGCCAGCGCGGCGCTCAGCCCGGTGGCCAGGGCCATGAAGGCCCCCGTGATGCCGAACATCGCGCACCGGACGCCAAAGCTGACGCGGAAGACGGCGCTGGCCCCGAGCGCACGGAACCACAGGTAGTCGGTGGCGATCCGCGCCGAGACGGCGATCACGATCACGACGGCTGCGATCAGGCCGAAGGCCGCCCACCACGGCCGCAGCCGGGACCGCCGCAGCCGCGACGGCAGCGTGGGCGTCATGGCTAAATGGCTAACAGGACGGGACGGATCGGCCGGACTTGAGCGACTGGAGGGCGGAGATAGCGCCGGAGAGGGTGCTGACCTTCACGACCCGCAGGCCGGCCGGGACGGCGCCCTTCGTGTCGGCGCAGTTGCTGGCCGGGGCGAGGAAGACGGTCGCGCCCGCGTCCCGCGCGCCGACCATCTTCTGCTGGATACCGCCGATGGCCAGGACGGCCCCGTTGGGGGAGATCTCCCCCGTTCCGGCGATGAACCGGACGCCGGCGAGGTTCATCCCGGTCAGCTTGTCGATGACCCCGAGCGCGAACATCATCCCGGCGCTCGGGCCCCCGATGTCGCCGATGCTGATCTGCACGGAGAACGGGAACTCGTACTGCGGCTGAACGATCACGCCGAGGACGGGCCGGCCCTGCACCAGGCGGGGCGTGATCTGCACCTGGCGGGTGACGCCGCTCCGGGCGACCGTGAGGCGCAGCGCCCCGTCCCCCGTGTCCGCCTTGATCAGCGACGTGAGCTGGGTGGGGCCGGTGACCGGGTGGCCGTCGACGGCGGTGATGAGGTCCCCGGCGCGGAGCACGGCGGCGGCCGGCATCCCCTTCTCGGTCCCCGCGACCCCGGCGACGGTCTTGTAGCCGATGCCCAGTTGGTGCAGGGCCGCCGCGGTGGCGGTCTGCTGCGAGCCGGTCATCTGCGCCTGATCCGCCTGCTGGACCTGCTGCTGGGACTGACCCGGCGCGAACAGCTCGCTCTCCGGGACCACCGCCTCGCTGTGGTTCAGCCAGCCGCGCAGCGCGGTGAACACGTTGAACTCGTTCCCCGGGCCGCCCTGGTAGGTGACGGTGACCATGTTGAGGTGACCGCTGGCCGGATAGACGCGATGCCCGCTGATCGTGATCAGCGGCTTGCCGTTGGCGTCGCGGCCCAGGGTGTTCAGGGTGGGGCCCGGGCCCAGAATGACGTAAGGGACCGGCAGCAGGACAGCGGCGACCAGGGCGACAATGACCGCGGCTCCCGCGAGGTACAAAGTCAGGGCGCGTCGGGACATGACCGGAAGACTACGCGCACCCCACCCATTCGCTGTTGCCGTCCGCGAAACGCTGATGCTTCCAGATCGGCACCGTCGCCTTCAGCTCGTCGATCAGCAGGCGGCAGGCGTCGAACGCGTCGCCACGGTGGGCGCACGACACCGCCACGACCACGGCCAGATCCCCGATCCGCAGATCGCCGACGCGATGCACGGCCGCGATGGCCTGGACCGGGTACTTCTCCGCGACGGCCGTCGCGACACGGCGCAGTTCGTCCTCGGCCGACGGGTGCGCGACGTAGGTCAGCCCGGTGACCGGCTGGCCGTGGTCATGGTCACGCACGGCTCCGGCGAAGACCGCGACCCCGCCCGCCTCGTCCGCCATGACCGCAGTCTGGACTTCCGCCACCGACAGCGGGGTGTCGCGCAGCGCGAGCAGGCGTATGGGACTCACCCGCCTAACGGTACCCGGATCAGGAGCCGCTCTTGCGGCGGCGGCGCGCAATCCGGACGATCGCGGCGGTCCCGATGACGGCGCCGGCACCGGCCGCCGCACCCGCCGCCGTGATCGTCGCCTCCTTACGGGTGATCCGCCGGCCGGCCACCGCGTGGTGCCCGACCCGGCCCTCCAGCAGCGCCTCCAGGGCCTGGGTGTTGTCGTACGCCGGGTGCCATCCGGCTTCGCGCAGCGTGGCGCAGTCGACCACCCAGGGGTAGACGACGTAGCGCAGGTCGGCGGCCGGGGCCGGGGTGACCCCGACGCGGTGCAGTCGCTGCGCGGTGCCGAACGTCAGGCCCGCGGGCAGTTCGATCCCGCGCAGCCCGCTGAGCTCGCCGACCGCGGCCGCGTCCAGCCAGCCGTCGCTGCCGACCGCGAACTCCCCCGTGACCTCACCGGCGACGGCCAGCTCCAGGGCCGAGCTGAGGTCATCGAGGTGGCAGAACTGCCAGCGAGGCTCGCAGCCCTTGACGGTCAGCAGCCGGGGCGCCTCGAAATGCCGGGTCACGATCGTGTCGATGCCCCCGCCGACGAGCGCCGCCGGACGGACGACGGTCAGCTCCATCCCCGGGTGAGCACGCAGCGAGCGCCGCGCCAGCTGCTCGATCTCCAGCAGGTCACCGGCCACGCTGCTGTCCACGTCAGCCGCCAGCGGGGTCGTCTCCGGCAGCGGCACCGGGTTGTCCTCCCGCGCGCCGTACACCATCGCGCTGGTGACCAGGATGACCCGGCCCACCCGTCCGGCCGCGGCCGCGGTGAGCACGGTCTGCGCGCCGCGGACGTTGAACGCGCGCCGGGCCCGGTGCTCGGAGTCGGGCGCGAGGTCCAGATCGGTGTGCACCACGACGTCCACGCCGACCAGCCGGCCAGCCAGGGCCGGGTCGCGCACATCGGCGACCCGCCAGGTCACACCGGGGACGTCACCACGGTGGTCGTCGATCGCGACGACCTTCCGGACGTGGGCGGACGTGGCGAGCTGAGCGACCAGCGCCCGCCCGATGCCGCGCGCCGCCCCGGTGACCGCCACTACGGGGTGCTTGCCGGCGGGGCCGCCGCCGCTGCGCCGTGGGCGAACCTGGCCTTGGACGTTTCTCAAATTAAGCCGCTCCCGAGATAACGTGACGGTCATGACCCTTCCATCCTGCCTGAGAGGACGGACAAATGACTGATCGTCCGTTCGGCTTCGGCCCGGCCGACCCTGAGCGGCGGCCGGGTGAGCCCGGAGGAACCGGTGGTTCCGGCCAGCCCCCCGGCGGTTCCGGTGGCGGTTCGGGCGCAGGCGGTGGCCAGCCGCCCGAACCGGGCGGCCCGTTCGGGGGCGCCAACCCCTTTGGTGATCCTCAGCAGTTCGCCGACGCGCTGCGGCAGTTTGCCGACCTGATGTCGTATCGCGGCGGCCCGGTCAACTGGGATCTGGCCAAGAACGTGGCACGGCACGCGGTCGCAGCGGCCGGTGACCCCAGCGTACTGTCCTCCCAGCGGAATGAGGTCACCGACGCGGTCCGCCTGGCCGACCTGTGGCTGGAAGACGTCACCACCTTCCCCTCTGGGGTCAAGACCGTCCAGGCGTGGAGCCGTTCGGAATGGGTGGAGGCGACGTTCCCGGTCTGGTCGAAGCTGTGCGAGCCGATCGCGGCGACCGTCGTCGATGGCATGAGCAGCATGATGTCGGTCGACCCGTCGCAGATGGAAGGCGTCCCGGAGGAGCTGAAGTCCGCATTCGGGGCGTTCGGCGGCGGCCTGGGCGGCCTCGGCGGCCTCGGCGGCCTCGGCGCGATGATGAAGCAGGTCGGCGGGGCGATGATCGGCGGCCAGACCGGCGCGGCCGTGGCCGAGCTGGCCGGTGAGGTCACCGGATCATTCGACATCGGGCTCCCGCTGGGACCGCAGGGAACGGCCGCACTGCTGCCGTCCGGCGTGGCGGCGTTCGGCGAGGGCCTCGGCCTGGACGCGGGCGAGGTCCGGCTCTACCTCGCGCTGCGTGAGGCCGCCCATCACCGGCTCTTCGCGCACGTGCCGTGGCTCAGCGCGCATCTGTTCGGCGCGGTCGAGGCGTACGCCCGGGGCATGACCGTCGACCTGTCGCGGCTCGAGGAGGCCATGCCGCAGATCGACATCAGCAACCCGGAGGCGATGCGCGACGCGCTGGCCGGCGGCGAGCTGTTCCGGCCGGAGAACACCGAAGCGCAGAAGGTGGCGCTGGCGCGGCTGGAGACTGCGCTGGCCCTGGTCGAGGGCTGGGTGTCCACCGTGGTCGACGCCGCCGCCACCGAACGGCTGCCGCACGCGAACGCGCTGGCCGAGGCGATCAGGCGGCGCCGCGCGACCGGCGGCCCCGCCGAGCGCACCTTCGCCACACTGGTGGGCCTCGAACTGCGGCCGCGACGGCTGCGAGAAGCCGCCGCCATCTGGGCGGGGCTCACCGACGCCCGGGGAGTGGACGGCCGGGACGCGGTATGGGGTCACCCCGACCTGATGCCCAGGGCCGAGGACCTCGACGACCCCGAGGGGTTCGTCCGCGGCGGCCCGGAGCTGAACATCCCCGATCTCGAGGCGGATCTGGACAGCGTGGGCCCAGAGGGGCCGGATGCGGAAGGTTCTGGTTCGGAGGGGCCGGAGAGTTCGGAGGGGCCGGAGGGTTCAGGGGGGCCGGAGGGTTCAGGGGGATCCGCGGGGCCGCAGGGCTGACGCCGTCCGCCGAATTTTTCCTCCACAGGCGGTGGACGGTGTTCCGGCAGCTAAAGGTGCCCGTTCGCAATTGCGCGCGGAGAAATCCACCGGGCCGGGAGACGGATTTCCCCAGCAACACACCGGGTCCTCCCCATGTCCTCCACAGGTTTATCCACAGGCTGTGTTGACGGGGCGACGGAGCGGCTCCTAAGTTCGCCAGCAGAGTTCCCGGGTGCGCGGGCACGTGGTCACTTTGGCAGAGTCGTTCGTCTTCAGGGGAAGGGGGACGGTCGGCTCGCGAAGGCGATCTTGCGGTCCCGGTTCAGACCGCCCGCGTGCCCGGGATCTTCCATGGCGCGGGCGAACGCGGGCCGGCCGCGGGTCAGCCGCGGGCCGGAATGTCAGCCGCCGGTGTCACCATGAGCGGCATGAGACCAGCGCTGAGGGCCGGGCTGCTGCCGGTATGGCGTGACCGGGACACTCTGCAGATCGGCGTGAACCCGCGCCGCGCCACGGCGCTGTCCGGGATCGGTGAATCCGCCGCCGTGGTCAGGCTGCTCGACGGAAGCCGCGACTGGACCGCGCTCATCGAGGCCGCCGGGCACGCCGGTGTCCCGGCCGAGGCGGCGCGGCGGATACTCGGCTTACTGGCGGGCGCGGGGGCACTGGCCGACTCTGCGGCGCGGGCGCTGGCCGCGCTGCCCGCGGTCCAGCGCGGCCGGCTTGCATCCGAACTGGCCACCGCCTCCCTGGCGTACGGGGACAGCGACGGCGGAGCCCGGACCCTGGCCCGGCGGCGGGCCGCCTTTATCCGGGTGAACGGGGCCGGGCGCATCGGCTCGGGGGTGGCCAGCCTTCTCGCGGCCGCCGGAATCGGTCACGTCAGCTGCGAGGACGGCGAGATCACCCGGCCGCGGGACCTCACCCCGGCCGGGCTGGGCCTGGCCGACCTGGAGCTGCCGAGATCCCGCGGGGTGGCCCGCGCGATCGGCCGCATCGCGCCCGAGGTCCGGACGGGCGACGACGGCAGCAGGCCCGATCTCGTCGTGCTCGCGGAGATCACCGACCCCGCACCGGGGGCTGCGCTGGTCCGGGAGCGGATCCCGCATCTCGCGGTCGGTGCCGCCGAGGCCGTCGGCGTGGTCGGGCCGTTCGTCAGCCCGGGCCGGTCGGCGTGCCTGCGCTGCCTGGACCTGCGCCGGGCCGAACGCGACCCCGCATGGCCGCTGATCCTGGCCCAGCTCGCCGGGGCCCGGCTGGAGCCGCAAGCGTGCGACACCGTGCTCGCCGCCGCGGCCGGAGCGCTGGCCGCGGCGCAGGTCCTGCTGTTCATCGACACCGGCCGCCCGGGCGCCGCGGTCACGAACGGGACGCTGGAACTGGCCGTGCCCGACTGGCAATGGCGGCGACGGACCTGGCTACCGCACGCTCGCTGCACCTGCGGTACCCGGCCGCCCCGTCGCAGCGACGCGCTGGCATGACGGACAATAGAACACGTGAACGACGTACCTCAACGCGCTGTGACGCGCAACGCCAAGCTCGCTGGCCTGCCGATCGGATACGCGGCCCGCGCGGCCCTCGGCCTGGGCAAGCGGATCGGCGGCCGGAGCGCCGAGATCGTCGCGGCCGAGATCCAGCAGCGCACCGCGGAGCAGATCTTCCGGGTTCTCGGGGAACTCAAAGGCGGTGCGATGAAGATGGGGCAGGCCCTATCGGTCTTCGAGGCCGCGCTGCCGCCGGAGATCGCCGGGCCCTACCGCGCGACCCTGACCAAGCTCCAGGAGTCGGCCCCGCCGCTGCCGGCGCGGTCCGTTCACCAGGTGCTGGTGCGTGACCTGGGGGAGAACTGGCGGGAGAACTTCAGCGAGTTCGACGACCGGCCCGTGGCGGCCGCGTCCATCGGCCAGGTCCACGCCGCCACCTGGCGCGACGGCCGGCGGGTCGCGGTCAAGATTCAGTACCCCGGGGCCGGCAACGCGATTATCAACGACTTCAACCAGCTGAGCCGGGTCGGCCGGCTGTTCGGCGTGCTGCTGCCCGGCCTGGACGTCAAGCCCTTGCTGGAGGAGCTGAAAAACCGCGTTGCCGAGGAACTGGACTATGAGATGGAGGCGGCGTCACAGCAGGCCTTCGCCGACGCCTACCGGGGTGACCCGGACATCTACGTCCCGGACATCGTCGCCGGGACGAGGCACGTGCTCGTCTCGGAGTGGATGGACGGCACACCGCTGGCCCGGATCATCAGTGACGGTACCCGGGAGCAGCGGAACCGGGCCGGCATCCTGCTGGCCCGGTTCCTTTTTTCGGGGCCGGCGCGGGCTGGCCTGCTGCACGGCGACCCGCATCCCGGCAATTTCCGGCTCATGAATGACGGGCGCCTCGGGGTACTCGACTTCGGTGCGGTCGACCGGCTGCCGGGCGGCCTGCCGCCGTTCCTCGGCCGGCTGCTGCGGATCATGCACGAGGACGAGCCCAGCATCACCGCGGTCGAGAGCGAGCTGCGCGCCCACGGCTTTCTCAGAGAGGGAATCCGGGTCGACCTGGACGCGCTGCGCGCCTTTCTGTCGCCGCTGGCCGAACCGTCGAAGGTGGAATGCTTCCGGTTCACCCGGGTGTGGATGCGCGGTGAAGCCACGCGCATCCTGGACACGAGCACGTCGAACATCTCCCGGAAGTTCAACCTGCCAGCCAGCTACGTGCTCATCCACCGGGTGTCCACCGCGGGCATCGGCGTCCTGTGCCAGCTGGAATGCGAAGGCCGGTTCCGGGCCGAGGTGCTCCGGTGGATGCCCGGTTACCTGGACGAACCGGACGGGGACGAGCGCCGTTCACTCCCGGTGGGCTGAGCAGTCTCCCGAGCTGGACAGGGTCCTGAGCTGGCCGCAGGCCCCCGCCCGCCGTCGCGGCGGGCGGGGGCCTGCGGTGCGGGCGTCGTGCCCGGTTACAGCTCCAGTTCGGTGCGCAGCCGCGCGACGGCACTGCGGGCGTGCCGCATCCGCCGCTCAGCGCGTTCCACGCGCCGGGCCGCCCGGTGAAGAGCCCGGAGCCGGGCGGCCTGCCGCCTTCGTGACACCTCTTCCCGGTAACTTCGCTGTCGTTGGGCCGCCATTGCCTCTATCTGGTACATGCTGGTCGCCACCTTTGAATGCGTGTCCGGGCCGCCGATGTGTGGTTCAGGCGGCCACCTCGGTCTTGCGGGGACGTCCCCGGGGTCTTTTGCGCGGCACGATCGTTCCGCGCAGCAGAAGTTCTCCGCCCCACACGCCCCACGGCTCCTGGCGCTCGAGCGCGCCGGACAGGCAGGTCAGCCGCGCCGCGCAGCCGCGGCAAAGCGCCTTCGCGCTCTCGACGTCTGCCGGTGATTCGGCGAAAAACAATTCCGGATCATCGGTGCAGGGCAGGTCCACCGCGTTCACCCCGCCCAGCACCGGCACCGAGTCGCCCCCGGACCCGGCCAAATCTGCTTCGAACCCCTCTGCGTCCGCCGCGCTGGCGGTGGCATTGGGCCACTGCATCGAAGCCAACCCCTCTCGTCGCTGATCCCTCGTCGTTCATGCGATTGCTCGCCCATTCGGAGGGACCGGGCCCAAACAATTAGGCCGCGGACCCTGTGTGGGGTCCGCGGCCTTGAGAGGTTCTGGCCGGCTCGGTTAGGCCGGTTTTCTCAAGGGTTGCGGACCCGATCCGCCCTCGCCATCGGCGTAGACGCGGGTCATGTTGGTGTGCTGGTTGCGGATATTCGTGTCCCCCGGCTTCGTCACGCCGGCGAGCGTGACGACCGCGAATCCGGCGTCCGGACGATTACCCGGACGCGGACGCTTGGTGCTTGCGGCGGCGGTAGGCCAGGAAGCGGGCAGGCAAACGCCGGCGCCCACCGGGGTGGCGCTCAGCGGGGAAATGCCGTCACGAGCCGGCTGCGCGGCAGCCAGAACGGCGAGATACATATCGTTCACTGGGCACCTCCCTTCATGGGATCGACAGCGGGTGCCGGACGCATGGATGAAGCCTACGTAGCACCACCCGTGATGAGCAACACATTTTTTGACCTGGTTTTTTGCCTGAAACATCAAAAATCCGCAACGAACGTGGCGTGGGCTGCGACAGGGGCAGGTGCGGTTACCGCCGGTGGCAGAAGGCAGCCGGCACCGAGGCGGGGCGGCGTCCAGGCCGGGGACCGTCCCGCGCGGCGGTCAGGGGCGGCTGTGACTGGTGCGCTCCCTGGGACCTCAGAGGCGACCTGGATGACACAAGTACCGAAGGCCTGGGTGAGCGGCCGGTGCTGTCGGCCCGCCCGGCGGCGACGAGCGCCTGCCCGGCGACCTGGCCGCCGAAGACGCGCTGCACCTTCTCGTCGGGGCTGCGCCCGCGGAAGATATCCAGCTCGATCTGCTCCAGGTCGAGCAGTTCCAGAAGCTTGTCGAGGGGCTTGCTCATCTGTGCCTGCTCATCTGGCGCATTCACCCACCGTGTCGTCGCCGCACCGGACCGCTGCGTGGATTATCCCGGAGCCGCGTCCCGGCCGGTGCCACCGGGCCCAGCTCCGCCAGGTAGCGGGAGGGCTGGCCGGATGCCCGGGAACCCGGGCCGCGGGCCGCCGCCCAGGACAGGAACAGTCGTTCCCGCGCTCGCGTGACGGCCACGTAGAGCAGCCGCTGTTCCTCTTCGACAGCCTCCGGGGTCCGGGCGTAGACGATCGGCATGATCCCCTCTACCAGGCCCGGGAGCAGGACCGCGTCCCATTCCAGCCCCTTGGCCGCGTGCATGGACGCGATCGTCACCCCGTCCATCACCGGCGCGTGACCCAGCTCGGCCCGTTGCTGGATCTCGGCCACGAACTCCTCCAGTCCCGCGCCCGGGCGCGTCGCGTGCATGTCGTCGGCGAGCTGGGCGACGGCGGCCAGCGACTCCCACCGCTGCCGGCTGGCCCCGCCGCCGGAGGGCTCGGCCGGGGTCAGGCCGAGCCCGGACAGGACGTCGCGCACCTCGGCCGGGAGCGGCCCGGTCGCCTCCCCCGCCAACCGGCCGCGGAGCGCCCCGCGCAGCAGCATGAGCGCCTGGCGCACCTCGGGCCGGTCATAGAAGCGTTCCGATCCCCGGACCTGGTAGGGCACGCCGACGGCGGCGAACGCGCTCTCGAACCGTTCCAGCATCGCGTTGATACGGACCAGCACGGCGATCTCACGCGCCGGAAGGCCGCCGTCGATGAGCGACCGCGCGTGGGCCGCGACGCCCTCGGCTTCACCGATCTCGTCGTCATAGGCCGTCAGGACGGGTTCCGGCCCCGGGGGGCGCTGCGCCGCGAGCGGCGCAGCCTGGCCCGCCAGCCGGTTTGCCACCGCGACGACCTGCGGGGTCGACCGGTAGTCACGGACCAGGCGGACGACCGTCGCGTCCGGGAACTCGGCGGCGAACCCGGTGAGGTACCGGTGCGTCGCGCCGGTGAAGGAGTAGATCGTCTGATGCGGGTCACCGACCACGCACAGGTCGTCGCGGTCCCCCAGCCAGACGTCGAGCAACAGCTTCTGCAGCGGGTTGACGTCCTGGTACTCGTCGACCACGAAGTACCGGAAGGAGGCCCGCACCTGGTCAGCGGCCTGGCGGTTCTCGGCCACGATGGCCGCGGTCAGCTCCAGCACGGACTCGAAGTCGATCAGCTGGCGCTCCCGGCGCAGCCGTTCGTAGGTGTCGTAGAGCGCTGCCACCACGTCCGTCCCCAGCGGCCCGGCGGGCCGGGCCGCCCGCGCCGCCGCGGCCACGTACTCGTCCGGCCGGACCTGCGTCACCTTGGCCCATTCGATCTCGGCGGCGATATCGGAGAGGCCGCCGTCACCGGGCTGCAGCCGCAGCACGCGCGTGGCTTCGCCGATCAGCGGCAGCTTGGAGTCGATCAGGCGCGGCGGGCGGCCGCCGACCACCCGCGGCCAGAAGTAGCTGAGCTGGCGCAGCGCGGCGGCGTGGAAAGTCGTCGCGCGCACCGCCCCGGTACCCAGGCCCGCGCCACCGAGCAGGCGCAGCCGGCCGCGCAGCTCACCCGCGGCACGCACGGTGAACGTGAGCGCGAGCACACGGGCGGGATCCACCACTCCGGTCAGCGCGGCGTAGGCGATCCGGTGGGTGATGGCCCTGGTCTTGCCGGTCCCGGCCCCCGCGAGCACGCACACCGGCCCGCGCACGGCCAGCGCCACCTCGCGCTGTTCCGGGTCCAGCGCGTTCAGCAGCGCATCGGCCCCGAGCTGGCTGACGTCCGCCTCCACCGATCTCGTCCGCCCTCCTGTCTGACGGGCCACTCTAGCCCGCCTGAGCCCCCTGTATGTTTTCCCAGGTGCCGCTGCATGTCTTCGGTGGCGCTGCATGTCTTCGGTGCCGCTGTATGTCTTCCCGCATACCGTGGTCACGGGGCAGGCTGTGAGAGGAAGGACGGAGGTACCGGCTGATGGAGATATCGATGCGGATATCAGCAGTCCTGGCTCAGGCCGGGGACCGGGTGATCGGCGATGTGGTGGCCGCCCTCGATCAGCGCGACCAGGCCCACCGCCGCGCGCCCAGCCAAGCGGAGCGCCGCCACGACGTAGAACATCTCTTCGATCTGGTGCGGCAGTGCCTGCAGGACGGCCGGGCCGATCCCATCATCACGGCGTCCCAGCAGATCGCGGCGGATCGCTTCGCGGCGGGCATCGACCTGGCCGACACCCAGGCCACCTTCGTCGTCCTGGAGGACGTGCTCTGGCGTCATCTCTCCGCTGAGCTGGCGGCCGACCAGCAGCTCGAGACGCTCAGGCTCGTGAACACGATCCTCGGGACCGGTAAGGACGCGCTGGCCCGGACCTACGTCGCCCTGGCCCAGGGCGGAAGCGGGACGGGCCCAGCGGACGGCACAGCGGACGCACTGACCGGGCCCCCCGGATCGGCCGGGCCCCCTGGATCGGCTAGCACAGACGGGACGGCCGGGACCAGCGGGACAGGCGGGACAGACGCCCCCGTGGACGCCATCGTCCAGACGGCGGTCCAGGGCAAGGTGGGCATCATCACGCTGGACGACCGGCAAAAACGCAACGCCATCAGCGCCCGGATGGCCAACAGCATCGTCGCGGCGCTCGCGAGCCTGCGGGCCCAGGACATGCGGACCATCGTGATCCGCGCCGCGGCGGGGATGTCCGTCTGGTCGTCCGGGCACGACATCAGCGAGCTCCCCCAGGGCCGGCGCGACCCGCTCGGCTACGACGATCCGCTGGAAGGCCTGCTGCGCGCGATCCGCACCTTCCCCGCGCCGGTCGTGGCCATGGTGCACGGCACGGTGTGGGGCGGGGCACTGGACCTGGTGCTCAGCTGCGATCTGGTCATCGCGGACGAGACCGCATCGTTCGCGATCACGCCGGCGAACCTGGGATTGCCATACAACACGACCGGTCTGCTGCACTTTGTCGGCCGGCTTCCCATCAACCTGATCAAGGAGATGTTCTTCACCGCCGCCCCCCTCGACGCGCAGAAGGCCAAGGAGTGGATGGTCGTCAACCACCTGGTGGCATCGGGTGAGCTCGAAGCGGCGACGCTGGAGCTGGCCAGGATCATGGCCACCAAGTCGCCCATGGCCATGGCGGTCATCAAGGAACAGCTCCGCGTCCTCACCGACTACCAGCCCATCGCGGCGCAGGTATACGAGCGCCTCCAGGGGCTGCGCCGTCAAGCGTACGACAGCAGCGATTACCTGGAGGGCCTCAGGGCGTTCGCCGAGAAGCGCCAGCCCATCTTCCGCGGCACCTGACCGCCCGGCATGCCCCGGGAAGCGCCGTCATGCCCCGGGAAGCGCAGCCGCGCCGCCGGTGTTGCTACTCCTCAGACGGGGGCAGCTGACGGAAGGAGACAACAGGTGCCCGCTCCGCTGACCATGTACACGACTCAATGGTGCGCCTTCTGCAAGCGCCTGAAGAGCCAGCTGGCCCGGGACGGAATTACCATGACCGAGGTCGACATCGAGCACGATCCGGCCGCGGCCGATTATGTGATGAGCGTCAATGGGGGCAACCAGACCGTGCCCACTCTCGTGTTCCCCGACGGAAGCGTGATGGTCAACCCTTCGGCCGCGCAGGTGAAGAAGCGGATGGCGGAGCTCGCTACGAGCGGCTGAGCACGGTCGGGAAAGGCAGCGCCAGGAAAGGCAGTGGCAGATGAGCGGCAGGGCGGCACCCGGCGAGACGGTAGTCCGTAGATCCGGCCGGGGATGGGTCGTCGGCGACGAGGAAGCGTCCGACCTGACCAGTGCGATGGTACTCGCCGACTTGCTCGCCGCCGACCTCGCGTCGTCCGGCCCCGCCGCTCAGGGCCCCGCCGCTCAGGGCCCCGCAGCGTCCACGACGGAGTCCACCACGACGGGAGGCGCCAGGGCAGGCGCGAGTGCAGCGGACACCCCCGCGGACGGAGGCAGCGCACCGCCGGTCCCGAAGGCCGTGCCACGGCACGCCCGCCCCATGAACGAGGCCGGCGAGGCGGACGAGGCGGCGCGGCTGGCCGTGACTGTCTCCCAGCTCGAGCACGCGCTCACCGCCCGGGTCCGGGTCGAGCAGGCCATCGGGGTACTCGCCGAGCGCCACCGGCTCCGCAGCCGCGATGCGTTCGACCTGCTCAGGAGCGCGGCGAGGAGCCGCGGCAGGCGGGTCCTCGACATCGCGGAAGACGTCGTGAACAGCACCACGAACTCGCTGCTGCGGCTGCCCGAGGAACTGGAGCGCAAGCCGGAGCCGCGAGCGCGGATCCGGTCCGCGCGCCGGTCCCGCCGGGCCGACTGAATCTCCGCGCCGGGTCCCGCCCGGCAGGCCGATTTGGCTCCGCGCGCGGGTCCCGCCCGGCCAGCTCAGTCCATCCCGGCCCAATTGTCACTGCGCCGCGCTAACGTCCCGGACAGGACACGGGGCGGCGGCACGCGCCGTTCACCATGAGGGAGATTCGTTTGCGCCACAATGGGCGCCAGGCGCTGTGGGCAAGAGGAGGGCCGCGTGACGGATCTTGAGGTCATCGAGATCTGTGCCGGAGCGGGCGGGCAGGCTCTGGGCCTGGAACGTTCCGGTTTCGAGCACGCCCTGGCCGTCGAGCTGGACCCGTCAGCCTGCGCCACGCTGCGGGCGAACCGCCCGGCCTGGAAGGTGGCCGAGGGGGACGTGGCGGACCGGGAGGTGTGGGAACCGGAGGCCTACGCCGGTGTGGATCTGCTGGCGGGCGGCGTACCGTGCCCGCCGTTCACCGTGGCCGGCCGCCAGCTCGGCGCCACCGACGAACGGGACCTGTTCGCGTGGGCGGTGGAGCTCTGCGGGCGGTTGCGGCCCCGCGCCCTGCTGCTGGAGAACGTCCGCGGCCTGTCCATGGCCCGCTTCGGCGCCTACCGGCAGCACGTGCTGGACCGGCTGCGTGAGCTCGGTTACGTGCCGGGCTGGAGACTGCTGAACGCATCTGACTTCGGGGTCCCGCAGTTGCGGCCCCGGTCCGTGCTGGTCGCGCTGCGGCCCGAGGACGCGCCATGGTTCCGCTGGCCCGCACCGTCCGCCGTGTCCCCGCCGAGCGTCGGCGAGGCGATCGGGGACCTCATGGGCGCGCGGGGCTGGCCGGGTACGGCCCGGTGGGCCCGCCGCGCCCGGACCATCGCGCCCACGATCGTGGGCGGTTCCAAGAAGCACGGCGGCGCGGACCTCGGCCCGACGCGGGCCAAGCGCGCCTGGGCGGAGCTTGGCGTCGACGGGCTCGGCCTCGCCGACGAGCCCCCCGGCCCGGGCGCTGACCCGGCCCTGATCCCCCGGCTGACCTGCGAGATGGTGGTCCGGCTGCAAGGCTGGCAGGACGAGTGGGGCTGGGAGTTCACCGGGCGCAAGACGGCACGGTACCGGCAGGTGGGCAACGCGTTCCCGCCGCCCGTGGCCGAGGCGGTCGGCGGCGCGATCCGGCGCGCGCTGCGGCACGATGGCGATCCGTACCCGCTGACCGACGAATCCGTGCACCTGCACGACCCGGTCTTCGCGGTGCTACGGGCGCGTGACGCGTTCCTGACCGCCGCGCAGATCGCCGCGGCGGTCCGGGCCGAGACCGCAGCGCGCGGGATGCCGGGAGCCGCGCTCAGCCGGCCCGCTGTCCTCCGCCGCCTGGAGGACCTCAGCCGGGACTTTCACGTCGAGACCGCGTCTTCCCGCGCCGGCCTGGCCTACCGGCTCGGCGAGTTCCGGGCCTTTCTCGGCCAGGTCGACCACGTCCGGCACGAGCAGTTCAGCTCCGCCCGGGCCACGATTAGCTGACCCGGCCCGCCGTCCCGCCAGCCTCCGTGGGGCGGGATCGCGGGCCGGGTGGGTCAGCCCGCCGTCCGGCGCCGGTCAGCCCGCCTTCCGGTAGCGGTCGAGGATCGCCGTCCGCAGCTGGGCGGACGAGACACCGACGGCCGACAGGACGAGCGGGACCATCCCGTCATCCATGCTGAGCAGGGCGAGCGCGACGTGCTGTACCCCGATGTAGTTGTCGCCCAGGGCCTGCGACTCACGCAGCGAACGCCCCAGGGCCTTCTTCGCCCGGTCGGTGAACGGGATGTGGCCGCGCCGCCCAGGGCCCGTGGGCGGACCGCCGGCCCGCCGGACACGGAGCCGCCGCCGGCGGCGCAGCAGACCGCCGCGCCCGACGACCTGGACGTCGCGCTCCAGGGCTTCCGGCCCGAAGGCGGCCCCGATTCTCGCCCGGACCGTGTCGAGGTCAATCCCGATGGCGGCCAGGGCCTCGCCGTTGACGCCGCGGAACAGATCGCCGACGTGACCGGCTCCGATGATGCGGATGATCTGCTCTTCGACGCGCTCCCGCGTCACGCCGTGCTCGTTCAGGACGGCAGACGCTGGACTGGGTTCGGCGACGATGGCCAGCAGGAGATGCTCACAGCCGATGTACCAGTGATGCAGACGGCGGGCGTGATCCTGGGCCAGGACGACGACGCGGCGGGCCTCGTCGGTGAATCGCTCGAACATCACCGGCCCCCGATCCGGCGGCCGTGCTTGCGATGCACGGTCTGCTTGGTGACCCCGAGCCGGCTGGCGATGTCCTGCCAGGACCAGCCGAGTTCCCGCGCGTTCTCGACCTGGAGGATCTCCAGCCGTTCGGTGAGCCCCCGCAGGGCCGCCACCGCGCGCAGCCCGACCTCGGGATCGTTGCTGGCGGCGCCCTCGGCTATTTCAAGAGTGGTTTCCATGTCCGTCAGCATAAGCTGACGATCCGTCTTTCGTCAACATATGCTGACGGCTCGCCCGGCGGCTCAGGGTGACGCGGACGCCGACGCCGCTCCGGACGCCGGCGCCGATCCCGACCCCAGCGGCAGGACGACGCCGGAATGGGCCCACGGCCGGGTGAACCCGACCACCTGCGTGAGGCCTCCCGCGGAGGACGCGGTGCCGTAGGTGGAGATCCGGATCGGGAATCCGGTCGCGTAGGCCTCGATCATCTTTCCCCCGCCGATCACCAGCCCGACGTGCCCGGGATCGATCGCGGTGCCGTCGGAGCCCGCGAAGAACACCAGGTCACCCGGCTCTACCTGGCTGGCGGGGACCTGCGGTCCCCAGGCCCACTGTGCCTCCGACGTCCGGGGAAGGTCGACGCCTGCTGCCTGGAAGGCCATCATGACCAGCCCGGAGCAGTCGAAGGCGTCCGGCCCGGTCCCCCCCCACAGATAGGGCTTGCCGATCTGCTGCTGGGCGAAGGCGATGACGGCGGCGACGGCCTGGTTCGGCACGGCGGTGGACCCGCTCATCACGGTCCCGGCCAGCTGCACGCACGCCGCCGTGCTGGCGGCCGCGCTGCCCACGGACGGGGCGACCGAATAGCCGCCGCTAGCGTAGGTGCTGGCGTAGCCCTCGACCGCCTGCACGTAGGAATCGAGATGGTTGTAGGCGAAGATCGCCGCCGCGGCGTTGCTGAGGACGCCGTGGGCGAGCAGGTATTTCGCGGCTCCGGCGATCGCGTCCGGGGGATCGTAGACGCTCGCCGTCCCGGTACCGTCTTCGTCGGTCGCCACCCCGTTCACGACCTCGCTGGCCGGGTGAATGGGCGCGCCGCCCCACGCGTTTCCGGCCGCGCCGCCGATGCCGATCTGCATCGGGCCCGCCGCGCCGAAGGCGTTGGCGCCACTCTGCACGCCGGGCAGGGTGGTGCGGCCGTTGTCGCTTTCCACCGTGCCGATCCCGGCCAGGATGACCCAGGGGACGCCGTACTGCTGGCCCACCTTCTGATACCAGCTGAGGTAGTCGGACGGGATCGAGTTTTTCGCCTCCCCGCTCACCTTGGACTGCAGGGCACTCTTGGCCTGCTGGGCCGAGCCCGAGCAGCCGAAGCCGCCGCTGCCCGCGGAGAACAGCAGGCTGGAACCGCCCACGATCATCGGGATGGTCAGGGCCCCGATCATGAGCAGGGCCGCCGCGCCGATGATGCCGATCACGACGATCTGGCTAGCCCCGCCGTCCCGTTCACGCCGGGCGGACCTTGCGGCTACCCCGTTGCGCTCCGCCGTGCGCCGTCCCCCCGGTCTCTGGCCCGGCAGACCGGTCACGTATTACCTGCCCCGGCCGGTTCGATGTCGTAGACCTGCCACGAGCCGCCCTGGCCGGTGACCGTGACCGCGTACTGCGCGGTACTGGTGCTGCTGCCCTGGGTCCCGGTGAGCTTCTGGGTCGTGGCGACCACGAACGTGATGCTGGAGGAGCCAAAGGTACGGATCGAGTCGATCGTCGCGGTGCCGGTGGAGATCTGCTTCTCGCTCGTCCGGGCCTGGGCCACGCCGAAGGTCGAGAAACCGTTCTTCAGCGTCTGGCTGAACTGGGTGGTGATCAGGCCGTTCATCCGCGCCACGTAACTGGCGGCGCTGTCGGTGTAGGTGAAGGTGTCGTAGTCGTCGGCGACCTGGGTGGTCACCGCGGAGGCCCGGGCGAGTTCCGGCTCGGTGAACGGCAGCCACTGGTAGATGTTCACGCCGGAGTTACTCGCCGAACCGGTGGGCGCGGGCGCGGCGGACGGCGAGCCGGCCGCCTGCGTGGGCGACGACGGCGCGGCGGACCGGCCCGGCGTCGGCTGCTTGCTGTTGTGCGGGGCGATCAGGTAGATCCCGAGCCCGGCCAGGACCACGACAACGACGGCGAAAAGCGCCTTCTGCTGGCCTGCGGACAGGTCCATTGCGCCGCGCTACTTCCTGCGCCTAACCGGACGGAGCCAGAAGGGCATCGGCGGCTCCGGCGGCTCCGCGCCGCCCGCGTCACGCCCGTTCCCAGGACCTGCCGGGGCCGCCCACCCCGTCGAGCCCGCCGAACCACTCTGGCTTCCTGAATCACGATCGCCACCGGACCGTCCCCGCGGCGGGTTCCCCCGGCCGCCACTGCGGCTGGGAGCCGGTGACCGCGAGCCGCCACCCGACGGCGCGTCCCCGGACGGTTCCGGTGCGCGCGTACGTCCCGGCCAGCCGCCGGAAGGCCGGATCGGGCCGGGCTGCCAGCGCGGCCGCGCGGCCGCACCCGACCAGGGCCCCCCGGACGTCCCGCCCGCATGGCCCCCATTCCCGCCAAAACTGTTCCCGCCAAAACCGTTCCCGCCCAAGCCGTTCCCGCCACTGGAACCGTTCCCGCCACCGTTGCCGTTGCGACCGCGGCTGGGCGCCGGGCCGCCGCCGAAGGCGGGCGGGGATGACGATGGCGCCGGGCCGGGCGAGCCTGCCGGGCTCCGGGGCGGCCGCCCGCCTGCGGACCGGCCCGCTGATGGCCACCATGATCCTGCCGAACGGGCGGCTGCGGGCCCGCTCCCGCCTCCGGACGGGCCAGCGGACGACGGGCCAGCGGACGACGGGGCAGCGGACGACGGGCCAGCGGACGACGGGCCAGCGGACGACGGGCCAGCGGACGACGGGCCAGCGGACGACGGGCGCCCTGCCGATGCCGCGGCTTGCCCGGCGCCCGGCGCCTGGCCGGGTGGGTTCGTGACGCGCACCGCCGAGCCCGGCCGGGGCGGCGCCTCACCGCTGCGCACCGCCGCGCCCGCCTGGGCGCCGGTCCGGGCCCAGCCCGACGCGTTCCCGGCCTGTTCGCCGGTCCGGGGCGGCAGTTGCAACGGCGGCGCGGAGCGCCGGCCGTTCTCGTCTCCGTCAGGCCAGTGCCGGGCACGCTCAGCCGCGGCGGGGCGTACCCCGCCGGCGCCGGCCGCAGCGGCCTGTTCGGCCTCACCGGGTGGCCCGTCGGCCGTCGGCCGCACCCGGCCGGCGGCCTCGTCGGTCACGCCGGTGCCGGCCCCGGCCGCCTGGGCGGCGGCCACCTTGCCGGCCGCGGCGCCCGCGCTGGCGGCACCGGCCGCACCGACGATCCCGGCCGCGAGCGCGGCCGCCTCACCGGGATTGCGCCGCGCCCACCGGCCGACCCGGTACGCCGCGACCCCGGGAACGGCGACGGTCGCGCTGTCCCGGGTGACCCGCCGGAAGGTGGTGCTGGCTTGCCGCAGGCTGACGTCGGCGCGATCCTGCGATCCGATGACACCGTAGCCCACGGCGGAGAACAGGTGCTGGAATGGCTTGCGGTAGATGAAGACCGCCACGGTCACCAGCGCGATCATAAGGATCTTCAGCGCCCAGGGCAGCACCGCGTCGCTGGTGCCCATGATGAGCGAGTACGCGTACAGCAGGACGCTCAGCGCCAGCGCGACCGCCACCTGTTTCATCAGCACGCCCACCAGCATCTCGAACCAGCGGATCGCAATGATCCGGCCGAAACCCGGATGCGTGCCGATGATCAGGAAGAACGGGCCCGCGATGAGCAACAGCAGGAACCCGAGCTTCAAGATGATCAAGGTAAGGGCGATCAGCAGGATGAGCAGCCCGGCCACCAGCGCCGCGAACAGCGCGGCGAACCCGATCTCCAGCCGCGTCGTCCACTGGTTGCCCTGGAAGAGCGCGTAGACCGAGGGATCGTTCTGCTGCAGGGAGCTCGCGATGCCGTTGTAGGTCGCCTGCTTGGCCGAGATGAGGGCGGACGACGGCTGCTCGTTGGTCGCGATGGCCTGAGCCCACAGCAACTGCCGGCCGTAGGTGTTCACCACCGTCTGCCCCTTGCCCGTGGTGGAGTACTGGGTCGAGCCCAGCTCGCCGTCCAGCCACGGCTTGCAGACCAGCACCGACCACAGCTCGTTGGCGTTGTTGTCGACCAGCCCGTTGCTGGAGGTGAAGCCGAAGTTGCCGGTGGCCGCCTGCGGGTCATTGCCCTGGACCGGCACGCAGTTGTTGCCGCCGGGATTGGGCAGGTTCGCGAAGGCGACGTTCAGGGCCTGGGTGATGCCGTTGGAGACCGTCGTGCCCACGCCGGTGAAGTCGGCGGGCCGCCCGATCAGCCAGATCGCGGAGGCGCACGCCACCACCATCCAGAGCGTGCCCTCGATGGCGCGTGTCGCCCGCTTCCGGACCAGGCCGTTCCAGGCCATCCAGATCGCGCCGAGGATGATGACCGGCGTCAGATAGGTGAAGTAGACCGCGTTGCCGAGCGCGCTGATCAGCCGGTCGGCCACGCTCTGCAGCCAGTTCAGGATGCCGTTGCCGGCCGCGGACTGGTACACGGTGATGGTGACGCGGTCGATCGATTTGGCCGCGTCGAAGACCATCCCGGCTACGTTGTTGCCGATCAGCGAGGTCATATCGGAACACTGCAGGCCGTGCGCGGCCCAGAACTGCCCGCCCACTCCGTAGCTGTCGTACAGGGTGTGTCCCGATACGACCCCGGCCGGGGGCTGGATCAGTGAGTCGATCCCGCTGTTGGCCGCCTCCGGCTGCGGGATGGACGGCTGGCAGACGTTGTTCAGGTCGCCGATGATGCCACTGGACCCGGCCGAGCACAGTCCCAGCAGGCCGCCGATGTCGCCGATGCCCGGCACCGAGCAGACGCCGCCCGCGGGGGCACGGGCGGCGTCCGCCGCGTTCGCCGCGGTGAGAACCGCCGGGGCGCTCGGCCCCACGCTGACGACCGGGCTGGACACCGCGGGCGCGCCGGAGACCGCGGGCGCGCCGGAGACCGCCGGGGACGACGCGAATGCGGTCGCGGCGTAGAGGGGCACGGCCACGATGGCGCCGATGACAATCAGCAGCCGGGCCACCCAGCGCAACGTGAATCTGGCCATCTGGGGAGCTCCTGTTGAGCTTCTTCGGGTGGTCACTTGCTCGCCTCGCCTGCGGTCTCCCGGGGTGGATGGCCGCCGTCGTCGTGCCCGGCGCCTTCGGCCCCGCCGTCCGCGCGGTTTGCGGCGGCCGATGCCGCGTCGTGCGGGTGGGCCGCCTCGTCCGGCCGGGACCGGGTCGGGTTCGTGTCCAGCCAGCGCTGCAGTTCGTCGGAGGCGAGGTCGATGCCGATCCGGCCCGCGCGCCCGTCCAGGTCACGGAAGACGGCTTCGCCGTTGCCGAGGCCGCGCAGGACCGCCTTGTGCTCGTCGGAAGCCTCGACGCCGAGCAGCGACATCACGCTCTCCACCTCGGTCCGTTCCGATGAACGGAACGCGAAGACACTGGAGATACAGTTCGTCACCTGCTCGTTCAGCAGGTCCCTGGCGTTCTGTGAGACGAGGATCAGCGCGGTGTTCCTCGACCGGCCCATACGGGAAACCTCCGGGACGAGCTTGGCGCCCTCGGGAGTCGCGGTGATCGCCCACGCCTCGTCGAGGAAAATGGCCTTCGGCATCCGGCGGTCCATTCCGTTCAGCAGCCGGCGGGCGAACTGTGACACGAGGTAGAGCAGCGCCACGGACAGCCGCTGCTCGTAGGAGTAGTCGTCCCGGCTGATCGCGGTGTCCGGCAGGGTCAGGCCGCCGAGCGTGAACACCGTGGTCCAGCCCTCCGCGTCGACCTGCTGGCCGCCCGACGGCGCGAAGCACAGCCGGGCGAGGCGCATCTCGGAAATGGACCGCATGACGGCGCCGAGGTTCTTCGACGCCGGGTCGTCGGCCTGCTCCAGGTGCCGGACCACCTTGCCGAGGCTGGGACGCGGTCCGGCCGCGACCGCGCCGACGGCCTGGATCAGCGCGCTTTCGCGCTCCTCGCTCATCCTCGGCAGCAGCAGCCGCAGCGTCTCGGTCGCCATGGTCCGCTTCGTGGCCAGGTCGTCGCCGAAGGAGAACGGGTCGAGCAATCCGGGGGCCGCCGACCCGAGCGAGAGCACCCGCGCCCGGCGGCCGCGCGCCTGCAACAGCCGGACCAGCGACGTCGCGTCGCCCTTGGGGTCGATCACCGCGACCGTCGACCCGCGCAGGGCAAGCTGGTAGATGAGCAGCAGGGCCAGCGTGGTCTTCCCGCCCCCCGGCTCCCCGGTGATCGCGATGGCGGTCGGCCGGTTGCGCGCGGCGGCGAGCAGCGGGTCGAAGTGCACGATCGCCCGGGCCCGGCCCAGGGTCTCGCCGATGTACGGGCCGATCCAGCCGACGCCCTCGGCGATCCGGTCACCCAGGTCCACGGTGGCGGTCGGCATGCCGCCGGCGATGGTGTACAGCGGCTGCCGCTGCAGGTAGGAGCCGAGCCGGACACGGTCGCCGGGCAGCGACTCGCTCAGCAGCGAAAACTGGTCGCCGGTCGAGTTGACGATATCGATCCCGATGTCGCGGTAGTGCTCGATGACCGCCTCGACCCGCCGGACGCAGAGGCTCCGGGTGGGAGCGGTGACGATCAGGCGGTGCCAGCCGTAGACGAACGGCAGGCGTTCCTTGGTGATGCCGTGTTCCAGCATGCGCGCCGCCGCGATCTGCTCGGCGAGCGCGATCGGCGCCTCCACGCCGGCCTCCCTGATGTGCGCGTCCATGTCGCGCGCGTGGGCCAGGCGCCGGCTGACGTCCTTGCTCGCCTTCGCGGGCGAAATCAGCCGCATCCGCGAGCTGACCTCGACCGGGAACGGCAGCGAATCGGCGTAGTGCAGCCACGGCTCCCCGTCGGGGAAGGACATGACGTCGGGGAATCGGGAGAAGGACAGGAACGCGGCGAAGGAGTCACCGGTGGTGTGCTCAAGCCGCAGCAGCGTGCGGCCATTGTGCACCTGGCCCTCGAACAGTCCCTCGATCTCCCCGGCGCCCCACCGCCGCCGCTTGGTGGCCGACGGGGGCGGATCGCCGAGCGAGCCCATCAGCGCGTGCCGCAACAGCCAGGCCAGCTCGTCGGAGGTGGCGTGCCGGGCCGCGAGCGCACTGGCGGCCAGCGCCCGGCCGACCCGTTCAGCCTGGTCGGTCCACTTGCCGTTCTCGCTCGATCCGACCGCCTCGTCCTCGATGCCCAGCCGGCGCTCCCCGCTCTGGTAGAGCGAGATGAACTGGGAGAGCACCCCGCCGGACAGCTGCGCGCGCATGCCGCGCTGCCCCAGCCGGACACCCAGGTAGATCTCCTTGCTCCAGAAGTCCTTGGTCCACACGTGCTGATAGGACTCGTCCAGGTACTCACGCCAGCCGGCACCGCCGTCGGAGGTGGCGTCCAGGCCGGTGGCCCAGTCCGCCGCCGGGTACGACCGTTGCGCGATCCGCAGGTGCACCTCGGCGTCGGCCATCCTGATCGCGGCCAGCGCGACCGTGATGTTGGTGGCCAGCGCCTCGCGTTCCTCCGGCGTCGTGAACTCATACGAAATCGACGGCAGCCGGAAGTACGCCCACGCGTGCGTGTCGGTCAGCAGGATCCGGTCGTCGAAATACCGGATGTCGAGCCGGCTGCTGCCCTTCGTCCGACTGGTCAATGCAGAACCTTCCGGGGAACCGGGGCCGCGGCCAGCCCCGCGACAAGCACTCCGGCGAGGGCGGTGAAAGCGTGCCGGGCCTGCGGCCGCAGCGACGACACCCCGGCGGGACCGGCAGGCCCGGCGGGTGCACCGGGTTCTGCGGGTGCACCGGATCCCGCGGGCCCTGTGCCCGCGGCGGCCAGCACGTCGTCCCACGGAATCCGGACGATCGCGCGGCAGCGCCCGCGCGCGACGGCCTCGGTCTGCTCGACGTCGCTCATGCTGGCCTTGCTCACGCCGTTGACCACGGTCACCGCGCGGGCCGCGAGCTCGGCGTGCCCGTTGCCGTTCAGCCACTCCTGGGTCATCGCCAGCGACCGTGGCGCGTCCGCGCTGGCGGGCGCGACCAGCACAAGCTCGTCGGCGATGGCCAGGATCCGGGTCACCTCGGAGGCCCCCGGGTCGAGCATCGTCAGCGGGTAATGACGGCCGGCCTGCTCCGCGAGCCGGGCATAATCCCGATCGCCGGGCACGGGCGGGCCGGGCACGGGCGAGGAGGCCGGATCCTCGTCGGCGGTGATGACGTCGAACCTGCCTCCCGCGGTCGTACTCGCGGGAGCAGGCGGAGCCGAGCCCTCCAGCAGCGCGGCCACGGTGAGCGCGGGGACGGCCTGCGCCTGCCGGACGAGGGACCCGTGGCCCGGGTTCAGGTCGATGGCCGCGACCGGATCGCCGCGCAGGACGGCTAGCAACTGGCCCGTCATCAGCGCGGTAACGGTCTGGCCCGCACCGCTGGTGCAGCCGAGGAACACGATGCGGCGCGGGCCCGCCAGCGGAAGCCGCGCCCGGTTCCGGTCCAGCGTCTCCTGGTCGCGCTTGCCCGGGCCCTGACCACCGGGGACCACCCGGACGCGGCGCTGCCAGCTGTCGATCCGGTCCGGCCCGCTCAGGGCGCGCTCGATCGACGGCGCCGGCCGGTCCACCACCGGGGGGCCGGGCGGGGGGCCGGCAGGCGCAGGCGGAGGCGTGTCCACGGTGCCCGCCTGACCCGCGCCGGAGGCGGGCTGGCCCGTGCCGGTACCTGACTGGTCCGTGTCGGTAGCGGGTTCGACCGCGCCCGCGCCCGGCCGGGCTGCTCCGGCCTCGGGCAGCGCGCGGGGCGGCGGGGCGGCGGTGACCGCTCCGGGCACCGGGACACCCGGAGCGGCCGGAGCATCGGGAGTACTCGGAGCGCTCGGAGTGCCGGGAGCGGCGGAGGCACCCGGAGTGCTCGGCGCGGCAGGAGCGAGAGGGCGGGCGGACGGACGGCCCCACAGCGGGACGCCCACGGGTCCCTGCGGTCCCTGTGTCTCGTGAGCCACCTCGATGGGGGGCGGCGTTACCGGCCGCGGGCCGGCCGGGGCGGGGCCGACCGCCGCTGGGCCAGTAGTAGCCGGACCCTTCGCAGCAGGAACGACCTCAGCCGGACCAGCAATAGCGGGAGCGCCTGGAGCAGGAGCGGGACTGCCCGGAGCGGGACCGCCCGGAGCGGGGTCCCTCAGCACCTGACCCGGGATGGGCGCGCGGCGGCCCGGCACGCTCGCACCCGGCCCGGTCCGCGCGGCGAGCGGCCTGGCCGGACGGGCCGGACCCGCCGTGCCCGCCGGGCTCGGACCGGTCCAGCCCGGTGCGGTCCGTCCGGATCCGGCCCGCGGCGCGGGCGCTGCATGTTCCGGTCCGGCCCGTTCGGAGCCGACCCGGATCGGAACGGGCCATCCGCTCGCGCCGCCGCTGGCCCGGCCGCCGCTGGACCGGGTGGAAGCCCTCCCGGCACGCGGCCACGCGGGCGCCTCGCCGACCGCCGAGGGCAGCGCCTGATCCGGCCGCCCCGGGCCCCTCGGCCAGGTCTTCCGCGACGGGCCGGAGCTACGGCCGGTTCCCGGCCGCCCTGCGCCGCCGGCCGGGAGGCTGACCCCGCGCGGGGCAGGTGCCCCGGCGGCCCCGGCTGCACCCTCGGTACGGGTGGCCGGGGCGGTCAGCACTCCGGCGTCCTCCGCGTAGGCCGGCGCGCGATGCCATACCCTGGCGTAAACCCGTATCTCATTCTTTTCGGACAACGGAACAAGGCGGCACCAGGTGCGCGGTTCGCCAATGTAACGGAACTGAGAAACAAGCAACTCGTGCAGTCGTTTATTTTCCAGCACAGGCCGCGTTGCGAGCCAGGTCAGAACGCCGGGCGGAAGGACGTAAAGCGCGACCAGATTGTGATTGAAGGGCAGCCCGATAGCCGCCAGGATGCCAACGTAGGGAACCGTGATGCCGCAGAAAACGGCGATCCAGCTGATCGGAAGCGGCATCGGCAAGCGGAAATCATAGAGCTTGTAGAGACGCTTCTCAATTCGCCAGATGTTCGTATATGTGGGCAGGTCCACGAAGTGCGCTCCTTCGGCCGTGACGGGGGGTCGCCGTTACGGTGGCTAATGGACTCCGAGCGCGTTCGTGATTCCCGTGGCCAATGCCTGTACGATGCCTGGCGTGTAGAAAACGATAGCTATCAGCACGGCCAGCACAATAAACTGCACAAACCGAGTGATCTCACGAGTAAAGAGGAAGAAGAGCGCGACGATTCCCACGATGCCGAGGAACAGCGGCCCGAACAGCCCCTGGAGGTAGGTGACGAGCCCCTGGGTGCTGAGGGCAACCGCCGGCTCCGTGGCCAGGAGGTGGATCGTCGACATAACTCTTCCCTTCCGGGATCATCAGGTACCCGCCAGGTGGCCGGTACCTGCCAGGCGGCCGGCGAGAACCGTGCCGTGCCCACAGTAAGACACCCCGTTCCCGCCGGGGGCGAAGGCGAGCCTTCGCCCTTACCCTTCCCCAGGAAATACGTGTGGCGAGCCGGGTATGGTTCACCACCCCGCGTCTCGCCTCGCCGGGCCGCAGCGGGATATCCAGCGTCTGTCATGCGCCCCCCGTCTGCTGGGTCCCCCGTGTCGACGCCGCTATGTCGTGCACGTACCACTTGCCGGCCTGATCAATGACGGTCATGTCGTACGTCATCTCCAGCTTCGCGGGACCGCTCGCGCCCGACCCGGGCAGCTGCCAGACGACGGTGGCCGTAATGTGCCGGGTCGCTCCGCCGGCCGGCACGTACAAATTGGAGATACCCGTATAGCCGAGGGCGCCGCCCAGCCCGGACACCGTGGCGCCCGGCGCCAGGAACCGGTTCAGCGTCGCGCTGTCGCCGCTGGCGTAAGCCTGGAAGAAGGCGGGGAGCTGGGCGTTCAGCGCACTCTGCGCGACCGGATCTGAAGCCGCGGCCGCGGGCGACGGCGGGGACGCCTGCGGCGGAGCGGCCAGCCAGGCGGGCTCCCCGGAGACCACCAGGCCGCCGTTCGCGGCGTAGATGGGCACACCCAGCTGCATGAGCGTGCCGTTCACGCTGGCCAGGAGGGTCACCACCGCGTGTGCGGGATCCTGCACGCTGATCCCGGCGACCTGCTCCGACTCCAGCCTGAGGCTGCCGGAACCGTCCCAGCCGAGCTGCGGGTCGGCGCTGATGACGGCGCCCGGCAGGTAAGTCGCAAGTTCCTGGGCACGCTGATTGGCCGTCGCCGTGCTGAAGTTCAGGTAGACGGCACCGAACTGCATCGCGTACGCCTCGGCCAGGGTGACGGGAAACTGGCTGCTCCCGGTGCCGGCCGAGGCAGGGGAGCCCGAGCCGGAACGCGATGCCGGGGTCTCGTTGAAGATGATCGCCGTGATGCCCCGGTACCCGATGATGAGCAGGACAGCCCACACCACCGCCCGGAGGACCCAGACTAGCCATCGGCCTCCGCCACCGTTCCACGAGCGGGACTGGCGGGTTCGCCTGCCACCCGGCCGTCCCGGCATGCCAGCATCCATCTCCGGGCTATTAGCGTACACAGCCGACCGCGCCGCGTCATCTACGCCCGAACCGCGAACCATCACACCTCCGCCCACTCCGCGTTGGGCTCTTCATTCGGCTGACGCCACCCCGCCGACCTTAAGGTCCATTGTGCGCCATAAAAGCCAGTCACGGGAGGACGTTGTTGATGAGTCTTATGCCCGCACCCGAATAAGCCGATAAACCCCGGGGATCTGCCGGTACACAGAGAAACCAACACACCTAAACGGTGACTCTATGGCCTCACCTTAGCGGATTGACCACAGAAACCCCTTCAAGCAGCCTCGCCAGGCCGCTGACCTGGAGAAACACCGAAGGCCGCTAGACGTTGAAGCGGAACTCCACCACGTCGCCGTCGCGCATCACGTAGTCCTTGCCCTCGATGCGGACCTTGCCGGCTGCGCGGGCCGCGACCAGCGAGCCCGCCGCGATCAGGTCGCCGTAGGAGACGATCTCGGCCTTGATGAAGCCGCGCTGGAAGTCGGTATGGATGACACCCGCCGCCTCCGGGGCGCATCCGCCGGCCCGGATCGTCCACGCCCGGGTTTCCTTCGGGCCCGCGGTCAGGAAGGTCTGCAGCCCGAGCGCGCGGAACCCGGCGCGGGCCAGCTGGTCCAGGCCCGGCTCTCCCAGCCCGGCCTCAGCCAGCAGTTCGGCGGCCTCGTCCTCGGGCAGCTCGGCCAGGTCCGCCTCGGTCTTTGCGTCCAGGAAGATGGCCTCGGCGGGCGCCACGAGCGCGGACAGCCGCTGGCGCAGCGCCGAGTCGGCGAGCTCGTCGCTGTCGGCGTTGAAAACGTACAGGAACGGCTTGGCCGTCAGCAGCTGGAACTCACGCAGGTCGGCCAGGTCGATCCCGGCCGAGGCCGCACCCGCGAACAGCGTCGTCCCGGAGTCGAGCAGCTTCTGCGCCCGCACCGCGGCGTCGGCCACCCGGTTCCGTTCGGGATCCTTGGCGAATTTGGTTTCCTTGGCCAGCCGCGCCGAAGCCTTCTCCAGCGTCTGCAGGTCGGCGAGGATCAGCTCGGTGACGACGGTCTCGATGTCGCGTTCGGGTGACACATCGCCTTCGACATGACTGACGTCCGGGTCGGTAAACACCCGGACCACCTGGCAGATCGCGTCGGTCTCGCGGATGTGGCCGAGGAACTGGTTGCCGAGGCCCTGTCCCTGCGCGGCTCCGCGGACCAGGCCGGCGATGTCGACGAAGCGCACCGTGGCCGGGACGATCCGGGCCGAGTCGTACAGCTTGGCCAGCTCAGCCAGCCGCGTGTCGGGCACGCCGACGATGCCGACGTTCGGCTCGATGGTCGCGAACGGGTAGTTGGACGCCAGCGCGCCCGCCCGGGTCAGCGCGTTGAACAGGGTGGACTTACCAACGTTCGGCAGCCCGACGATACCGATGGACAAACTCACGTGGCGATTTTAGGTGCCCGCGCGGACCGGTTGCGGCGGTGCGGCCGCTACGAGCCCCGCCGGCGAATCTACCGGCAGGCACCGTGAGCATGCAGGCACCGTTCTGAGCGACGACCCCGGCGAGCTGTTCCGGGCCCACTGGTGGCCCGCGGTGGCGACCCTCACCCGTCTGCTGGGAGACCTGGAGGCGGGTGAGGACGCCGTGCAGGACGCGTGCGCCCTGGCGCTGACGGTATGGCCACGGGAAGGGACACCGGCCAACCCGAAGGCATGGCTGATCGGCGTGGCCCGGCACGAGGCGGTCGACCGGATTCGGCGCGAACGGCTGCGCGCCGGCAAGGAGGCCGAGGCGATGCGCGGCCTCGGGCGGGAGATTCCGGCCGGCCCGCGGACGAGTGCGGCTGCGGTGCCCGGGGTGACAGCCCCGGCTTCGGCCCTGGCCGAGGATCAGCTCGGCCTCATCTTCGCCTGCTGCCACCCGGCGCTCGATCCGGCGGTCCGGGTCGGGCTGACCCTGCGCTGCGTCTGCGGCCTGAGCACAGCCGACATCGCGGCCGCCTTCCTCGTGCCGGAGCCAACGATGGCCCAGCGCCTGGTCCGGGCCAAGCGCAAGATCCGCCAGGCCGGTATCTCGCTGCGCATGCCCGAGCCGCCCGGCCTGACGGAACGGCTGGACGCCGTGCTCCGGGTGGTCTATCTCGTGTTCACACAGGGGCACCGGGCGGCCGCGGGGCCGGCCCTGGTCCGCGGCGAGCTGTGTGATCAGGCGATCGCGCTGTCGCGCGCGCTGGCCGCCCTGCTGCCGGCACGGCAGCACGGCGTGTCAGGACCGGATTGTCACCCCTAGCTGCCAGTATTGAGACACATGAGCGCGATCATGCTGATTGCCGGGCTGCTACTGGGGATCCTCATCGGGGCCGCGATCGGGTACCTGTACGCCCGCGGCCGGATCGCGTCCGTCTCCGCCGACCTGGCCAGCCAGGCCAGTGCCGCGGCCGAGCGGGCCCGCGCCGCCGAGGAGCGCGCGACGATGATCGAGCGGACCGGACGGGAACGGGCGGCGCTGATCGACGGTCAGCTCGCTCAGCGGTTCCAGAGCCTGTCCGCGGAGGCTCTGGACGCCAGCACGGCACGTTTCCTGGAGATCGCCGAGGGACGCCTGCGCGCGGAAAACGTCAAGGCGTCCGGGGAACTGGAAAACCGCCGTGCCGCCGTCGAGCATCTCGTCGCCCCGCTGAACGACACCCTCACCCGGCTGGAAGCGCAGCTGCGCGAGTCCGATTCGGCCCGCCGCGCCTCGCACGCCGCCCTGGCCGAGCAGGTCAACCTGACCAGGCACAGCGCCGAGCAGCTGCGCGACCAGACTCAGGCACTCGTCACCGCGCTGCGCCGGCCGGAAGCGCGCGGGCGCTGGGGCGAGATGCAACTGCGGCGCGTGGTGGAACTGGCCGGCATGTCCGCGCGCTGCGATTTCGAGGAGCAGGTCGCGGTGGCCGGGGACGATGGACCGCAGCGGCCCGACATGGTGGTGCGGCTGGCCGGCGGCAAGAACATCGTGGTCGACTCCAAGGTGTCGCTCGCCGCGTACCTGGAAGCGGTGGAGGCGACCGACGAGTCGGTCCGTGCGGCCCGGCTCGATGCGCACGCGCGGCACGTGCGCGAGCACGTGGACCGGCTGGCGGCCAAGGCGTACTGGACCGCACTGCGCCCGTCACCGGAGTTCGTCGTGCTCTTCATCCCGGGTGAGGCATTCCTGGCCCCGGCCCTGGAACGGGACTCCGGGCTGCTCGAGCACGCGATGATGCGGCGGGTCCACATCGCCACCCCGACCACGCTGGTCACCATGCTGCGGACGGCGCAGTACGCGTGGCAGCAGGAGGCGCTGTCGGAGAACGCGCGCGCCGTGTTCGACCTGGGACGCGAGCTGCACGCCCGGATCGCGGGACTGGGCCGGAACATGGATGCCCTCGGCCGGACGCTGACCAAGGCAGTGACCGCCTACAACCAGACGGTCGGATCGCTGGAAAGCCGGGTGCTGGTCAGCGCGCGGCGGCTCAGCCAGCTGGGCGTCGTCGACAGCGAACTGCTGTCTCCCGCCCCGGTCGAGGAGGCCGCCCGCGCTCTATCCGCACCCGAGCTGGTCGAGCCGTCCCCCGGGCTGCCGTCCCCCGGGCTGCCCGCCCCCGAAATGGCCGCGCCCTCTCCTGAGCTGGCCACACCCGAACTGGCCGCTCCGATTACCCCACCCGGATCGATATCGGGCACGGAATCGCCCGATATCAGCGACCACGATCAGCTCATCGAGGCGTCACAATGGACGTGAGACCGGCGATGCCGGCAGTCTGATACCAGGCATCGCCACAACAGGAGGATGAAGCGCAGGCGTGCCCGAATACACGAAGCAAGGTTCGGTACGGCCGCGAACCGGTCCGAGGCCCGCGAATGACGCCGGCGGACGGCCCGTGGCGCGGGGCACGCCGCCCGTGGCGCGCCAGGGACGGCCGGACGACGCCAGGAGCCGGATGAGCCGGCCGCGGCCACAGGCCTTCGCCGGGCCGGGAGGGCCACAGAGCGCTGCGCCCATGGTGCGCCTGACCGGCCGCGGCGCGATCTTGGCCCTGCTGGTGCTGTCCTTCCTCGGGCTGATCGTGTCGGACGGGCTGGGCTGGGGGATATTCGCCAACGGGACGTTCGTTGTGACCTGCATCCTGATGGCCTGTTACGTGAAGCCCAGTGACCTGCTCCCGGTCACGGTGTGCCCGCCCCTGGCGTTCTTCGTCGCCTGCGTGTGCGACAAGCTGATCACGTCTTCGGGCGGCACCGCGGCGGCCGAGGGCACGCTCGTCACGCTGGCCACTTCCGCACCCTGGCTTTTCCTCGGCACGGCCGTGACGATCCTCATCGGGCTGCGCCGGGGTCTGCTCGACAACATCCGTGACCTGCGTCAGGGCCTGCGGGGCGAGCCAGACGGGCCGTTGCCGCCCCGTGTCCGCCGCACCACCGGGGGCGGCTCCGGTGGGCCCGGTGACCCGCCGGGCCGGGATTCCGATGGCCCGGCGTGGAGACGCTGAACTCGGGTCACGGTCACGGTCACGAGCACACCCCCGGACACGAGCACGAGCACGGCCGTGGACACGAGGACGCGACGGGACATGAGCATCCGGCGGACGGCGGGCGCTCGCGGGCCGCCCGGCTGCGGCACCAGCTGGCGCATCTGGCCCAGCCGCACAGCCACGATGCGGCGGCCAGGGTCGATCGGGTGATGGAAACCTCGGCCGAGGGCATGCGGACGCTCTGGATGTCCCTGGCGGGTCTCGGGGCCACCGCCGTGGCCCAGGCGGCCGTCGTCGCCATATCCGGTTCGGTGGCCCTGCTCGGGGACAGCATCCACAACGCCGCGGACGCACTGACCGCGCTGCCCCTGGGGGTGGCGTTCATCGCTGGGCGCCGCGCGGCTACCCGCCGGTTCACCTACGGGTTCGGCCGGGCGGAAGACATCGCGGGAATCTTCATCGTGGTGCTCATCGCGCTGTCGTCGGCGCTGGCCGCCATCGCTGCGGTCAGCCGGCTCCTGCACCCGGCCACGGTGTCGTACCTGCCCGCCGTGGCGGCCGCCGCTGTGATCGGCTTCATCGGCAACGAGTGGGTCGCCCGGTACCGGATTCGCGTTGGCCGCGCGATCGGCTCAGCGGCGCTGGTCGCCGACGGCCTGCACGCGCGCACCGACGGCTTCACCTCGCTGGCCGTGCTGCTCGGCGCGGCCGGGGCCGCGCTCGGCTGGCGGCTGGCCGATCCGGTCATCGGCCTGGTCATCACGGTGGCCATCCTCTTCGTGCTCAAGGGCGCGGCGCAGGAGGTGTTCCGGCGGCTAATGGACGCCGTGGACCCGGCCCTGCTGGGGACGGCCGAATCCGCGCTGCGCAAGGTCGACGGGGTGCTCGAGGTGAGCCGCCTGAGAATGCGCTGGATCGGCCATCACCTGCACGCGGAGGTCACGATCGTCGTCGACGGCCAGCTCAGCGTCCGGGACGCCCATCGTGTCGCGGTCGACGCCGAGCACGCGCTGATGCACGCCATCCCCCGGCTGACCTCAGCCCTGGTGCACGCCGACCCGGCGTCCGAGGGCCCGGACGATCCGCACGCGCCGCTCGCCCACCACCGCCAGGACGAAGGTACCTGAACCGGCCAGCCAGACGGTGCGCGGAACATAGGTGGCGCGGGACAGCAGGTGGCGCGGGACACAGCCACCGGCTACGAGGGATCTAGCTTTCCGCTGCCGCCTGACTCTGGGCGTGGTCCCGCGTGCGCGGCGGCCTGATCTCGCGTGGCAGCGCGAACGACATGCGCTCCTTGACGGCTTCCACTTCCTCGACGCTGCCGAAACCCCGCTCCGCCAGCCAGGCGAGCACGCCGGAGACAAGTTCCTCCGGGACCGACGCGCCGCTCGTCACGCCGACGGTACCGACCCCGGTCAGCCAGTGCTCGTCGATCTCCGACGCGTCGTCCACCAGATAGGCCTCGGCCGCACCCGAGTCCTTGGCCACCTCGACCAGGCGGACGGAGTTGGACGAGTTCTGCGAGCCGACCACCAGCACCAGGTCGGCATCGCTGGCGATCTCCTTTACGGCCAGCTGCCGGTTCTGGGTGGCATAGCAGATGTCGTCGCTCGGCGGGTCGATGAGGGTCGGGAAGCGGTCCCGCAGCGCGGCGACGGTCTCGGTCGTCTCATCGACCGACAGCGTCGTCTGCGATAGCCAGACCACCCTGGCCGGGTCGCGGACGTCGACCGAGCCGGCGCCCTCCGGGCCGTCCACCAGCCGGACACGCGTGGGCGCTTCCCCCGTGGTGCCGATAACCTCTTCGTGACCCTCGTGCCCGATCAGCAGGATGTCGTAATCCTGCGCCGCGAAGCGCCTGGCTTCGTTGTGCACCTTGGTGACGAGGGGGCACGTCGCGTCGATCACCTGAAGGCCGCGCTGCTGCGCCTCCTCGCGCACGTCGGGGGCGATCCCGTGCGCCGAGAACACCACCACCGAGCCGGGCGGTATATCCGCGTTCTCATCGACGAACACCGCGCCGCGTTTTTCCAGCGATCGCACCACGTGCAGGTTGTGCACGATCTGCTTGCGGACATAAACGGGGGTGCCGTAGCGCTCGATCGCCATCTCGACCGTCTGTACGGCCCGGTCGACACCGGCGCAGTAGCCGCGTGGCTTTGCGAGGAGGACACGCCTGGTGGTCACAGACATGTCACCCATGTTAGGCGAGGGACGGCGGCCCGTACCCCGGCCGTATGCCGGAACCGCGGCCGCCGGGCGCGTCCGCCGGTGACCAGGCCTTGACAAGCGGCGATTCCATCGTGTTGCGGCGGTTCCGGTGAGGGACAAAGATACCGGCAAGGAAACGCCTCGTTGAAGAGCGCGACTGGATCGCTTGCGTATGGCATCCTGCACGTGTCCGTCCCCTTTACAGGGAGAGATTCCATATGCGCTTCCCGCAGGTTAGCGAACGGGTTAAGGAAGCACCGGCGCACGCGCTGCGTGCCCTTTTCGCGGGTATCGGCCAGGTTCTGCTGGTCACCGACCGGATGAAGAACAAGCCGGAGGAAGAGGAACAGGCCGCCAGCCCGCACGCGGACGAACCGGCGGCCACCACCGCGCCGCCCGCGGCCGGAGAGACCAAGCCGGCCGAGAACCCCGCGGCCGCCGCAGCGGTTACCGCTACGGCCGGTCCCGTCTCCGAGGCTCCGGCCGTAGCTCCCGTCGCCGAAGCTCCCGTCTCCGAGGCTCCGGCCGTAGCTCCCGTCGCCGACGTTCCGGCCGCCAAGCCCGAGGCCAGCGCCCCGGAAACCGGGGACACCAAAGCCACGGCCGAGGCCAAGGCACCCACGTCCGGGGACGCGAAGGCTGGGAAGACGGCCGCCAAGGCACCCGCGGCTAAAACGCCCGCGGCCAAGGCACCTGCCAAGCCGCCGACGGCCAAGCGCAGCACGCGGACCGGGAACGTCCGCATGCTGCCCGATACTGGCCAGGCGCCCGCCGCAGAGACGCCGGCGACGCCGGCGACGGGGCCAGCCGCCGCCGCGCCGACCGCCGAGGAACCCGCCACCGAAGCGAAGCCAACCGCCACTGCCGAGCCAACCGCAGAGAAGCCAGCCGCAGAGAAGCTAGCCGCCGGCAAACCAGCCGCTACCGAACCGGCCCCGGCGGAGACGGCCGCGCCACCGATCGCCAACTACGAGCAGCTGACGGTCGCCTCGCTGCGGGCCCGGCTGCGCGGTCTCACGATCATTCAGGTCCGTGAGCTCATCGTGTACGAGCGCGCCCACGCCGCCCGCCCGGACGTCATCGCGATGTTCGAGCGCCGCGTGACGAAGCTGGAAGCACCGGAAGGCTGACCAGGCCCGGACCATGGCCCTGCAGACATCGGCCGAGGCGCCGGTCCCCGTCCGGACGGTCCTCCAGCTCGTCGGCGGCTGGATTTCCCGCCTGGGCCGGATCTGGGTGGACGGGGAGATCGCCGAATGCGCCCGGCGCGGCGGGACGGTGTTCCTGACCCTCCGTGACCCGGCTGCGGCCGTCTCGGTCCGGGTGGTCTGCACGCGTGCCGTCTTCGAAGCGACCAATCCCCCGCCCGGTGAAGGAGCGCGGGTGGCCGTCTACGCCAAGCCCGACTTCAACGCCACCCGGGGTTCCTTCGCGCTGACGGCCCTGGAGATCCGGCCGGTCGGCATCGGCGAACTGCTGGCCCGGCTGGAATTGCTCCGCCAGAAGCTGGCCGCCGAGGGATTGTTCAGCCCGGAGCGCAAACGCCGGCTCCCATTCCTGCCACAGGTGATCGGCCTGATCTGCGGGCGCGATTCGGCCGCCCAGCGTGATGTGCAGCGCATCGCCGCGCAGCGCTGGCCGGCCGTGCGCTTCCGCGTCGAGCAAACGGCAGTCCAGGGCTCGTATGCCACCGGGGAGGTCATCCAGGCCCTCCAGCGACTGGACGGGGCGCCCGGAATTGATGTGATTATTATCGCGCGCGGCGGAGGCTCCCTGGAGGATCTGCTGCCGTTCTCGGACGAGTCGCTGATCCGCGCGGTCGTCGCGTGCCGCACCCCCGTGGTGAGCGCCATCGGGCACGAGCAGGACACCCCGCTCCTCGATTATGTGGCCGACCTTCGCGCGGCCACACCGACCGACGCCGCCAAGCGCGTGGTCCCCGACGTCACGGAGCAACTGGCCCTCATCGCGGGCCTGCGGGACCGGGCGCGCCGCTGCGTGAACGGCCGGATCGAGCGCGAGACGTCGTGGCTGGCCGCGATGACCTCACGGCCCGCGATCGCCAATCCGGTCCGGGAGGTGGAACGGCACCAGGAACAGGTGACAGCGCTGACCCAGCGCGCGCGCCGGTGCCTCGGTTCCGCGCTCAACCGGGCCGGCGACGATCTCAGCCATACCCGGGCCCGGCTGCTGGCCCTGTCGCCCGCGTCGACGTTGCGGCGTGGCTACGCGATCGTTCAGCACGCCGACGACGGCGTGGTCCGCAGCGCGACCGAGGTGTCCGCGGGTGAGCCGCTGACCATCCGGTTCGCCAAGGATCAGCTCAGCGTGGCGGCCGTCCCGCCGCCCGGCGAGCCGGCCGCCGGGACGGCCCCCCGGAAAGCGGCGCCCCGGAAAGCGGCCCCGAGAAAGACGGCGCCCGGAAAGACGGCGCCCGGAAAGCAGCCCGGCCAGGCGGAGGGCCCGGCGGCAGACCCGCAGGGCCCGCGAGGTTAGCCCGCGGGAGACGCCACGCGATGATAAGCGCCGTTCCGCGCCGGTAAGCGCGGAACGGGATAGGTTGGAGCGGTGGCAGACAGCGACGGCGGCAGGGCTGACGAAGGGCCCGGCCAGGCCGGGGCCCAGGATGAGGCCCAGGATGAAGCGCTGTCCTACGAGCAGGCCAGGGACGAGCTCGCCTCGGTGGTCAAGCGGCTGGAGACCGGTGGTCTCACCCTGGAGCAATCACTTGAGCTGTGGGAACGCGGCGAGCGGCTCGCGGCCGTCTGCGAGCGGCTGCTGGAGGGAGCGCGGGCGCGACTGTCCGCGGTGACCGCTGAGCGTTCCGGCGACGCCGATCCGAGCGCGCCGTTCTAGCGCGCAGCGCCCTGTCGTCGTACGGAGCGTCGAGCGCGCAGCGCCCTGTCGTGCCCGGTCGCCGCTACCCCTCCGACGGCACGGGGCGCAGCGATGCGGCCAGGGCCCGAAGCTGGTCCCATGAGGCGTTGCCGGTGATGACGATGGTGGCCCCAGCCACGTCCGTTTCGTAAAGAGAACGCTGACCACGGCCAGGGGCCACCGAGGCGCGCCACGTCCGGCCGGCCACCCGGACCGGCGGGACCGCCGCACCAGCATTGGTCATCCGGCGGATAAACGCGGCGGGCGCCGCGTCGCTCTCCTCCATCGACGCGAGCGTCCCGGACGGGGTCACGTAGCCGAGCTGCCAGGTCGCGGTGCCCGCACCGTTGGCGCCGCCGAGGGCCACGCCCGAACTGACCGGCGACCACGACAGCGGCAGCCCGGCCGGCGCCAGCACCGGGTACCGTGCGGCCCGCGCCATCGTGCCCAGATCGCCCTGGTAGCTCACGGTGGGCGGCGAGGCGTCGTGCGGCAGCGGCACGGCCACGATGATGACGAAGCACAGCAGCAGGCAGGTCAGCACCGACCGGCCGCCGCGCAGCGCCGGATGAGCGGCCAGGCCGCCGCGGCGGAGCACCGGCCGGGAGGCCACGAGCACGCCGTTCAGCCTTGGCTCGTGATGTCGGGGCAACCGTCCAGGCCGGCGCGCGTCGCCGGGCCACGCTCGGGGCCGCGCGTCAGGGGCGCGTGTGATTCCCTTACCGCATACCGTGCTCGATCTGCCGACATCGCCGCCCAGCGCCCTCCGGGTCCTGCCACCTAAGGTGACCAGGTTACGCCGAACCGGTGGCTGTATTTCATGAGCGCATCACCGATCATGGGTGGGGCCGGGAGAACGAGCGCCCGTGACATAACAGGAGGGACGGCCGCATGCCAGCCGACGACGTGAGCACGAACCCCGCGCCTGAGCGGCCCGGTCCCGGCGACGTGAGCCCGCTGCCGGAGCCAGGGAAGCACGCCCCCGACCGGAACCTCGCGCTCGAACTGGCCCGGGTCACCGAGGCGGCGTCGATGGCGGCCGCGCGCTGGGTGGGACGCGGAGACAAGAACGGCGCGGACGGTGCCGCGGTCAACGCCATGCGGTTGCTGATCAATTCGGTGTCGATGCGGGGCGTGGTCGTCATCGGCGAGGGCGAGAAAGACCAGGCGCCCATGCTCTTCAACGGGGAAGATGTCGGCGACGGCACCGGCCCCGCGTGTGACGTGGCCGTCGACCCGATCGACGGCACCCGGCTGTGCGCCAACGGCATGCCGAACGCGGTCTCCGTGCTCGCGGTCTCCGCGCGAGGCTCGATGTACGACCCGTCCGCCGTCTTCTACATGTCGAAGCTGGCCACCGGCCCGGAAGCGGCCGGATCGGTGGACGTAAGCGCCCCGCCCGCGGCCAACATCGCCGCCGTGGCCCGGGCCAAGGCCTGCTCGCCGCACGACGTGACCGTCGTCATCCTGGACCGCCCCCGGCACGAGGAACTCATCAGGGAGGTCCGGGAGGCCGGCGCCCGGATCAAGCTGATCACCGACGGTGACGTGGCCGGGGCGATCATGACAGCGCGTGAGGGCACCGGGATCGACCTGATGCTCGGCATCGGCGGAACCCCGGAAGGCATCATTGCCGCCTGCGCGCTGAAATGCCTCGGCGGCACGATCCAGGGCATGCTGGCCCCCCGCGACGAGGCCGAGCGGCGGCGCGCTCTCGACGCCGGCCACGACCTCGACCGGGTGCTCACCACCGACGACCTCGTCTCCTCCGACGACGTGTTCTTCGCGGCCACCGGGATCACCGACGGGGAACTGATGGAGGGGGTCCGGTACCGCCGCGGCGACGCGACCACCCATTCGCTGGTGATGCGGTCGCGGTCCGGGACCATCCGGAGCATCAAGAGCGAGCACCAACTGTGGAAGCTGCGCGCTTACAGCTCGATCGATTTCGACTGAACGGACGTGCTGCGGGCCGGGCCGCGCGGTGCGGGCCGGCCCTCAGTGCTCAGTCGCCCCGGTGCCGTCCCAGGAGCCTCTCAGGCACCGCACGCCCCGCGTGTTCCAGCTTCTTTACACGTAGAGGCGCCATCGCGTGTGCCCCAATACACGTAGAGGTGCCATTACGTACATGGGAACGAGCGGCGTAGCGCCGGGCGGGGCAGGCGGGCCGGGCCCCGTGCTACGGCTCGGCCCGGCCCGCAGGGCTCAGCCCGACCCGCCGCCGGAGAAACCGCGGTCGTCTTGCCCACACCCGCCGTCCCGTCAATGGCGACGATGGTCACCACGCCGGCCGCCGCATCATCGGTCCGGCCATCGGCCCCCCCGGCGGCACCGAGCAAACCGGTGAGCAGGGCAAGCCCGTGTGCCCGCCCGGCGAAATGCCGGGCCGTCGCGGGCAGCTGGCGCGGGACCACGGGCCGGGCCGCGCCCAGGTCTGCCGACCACGGGCCGGCCGCCACTGGGGCCCCCCGGGGCCGGTCCGGTCGCGCCCGGCGGAACAGCCCCAGCGGCCGGTCCAGCGCGGGCGACGGCCAGGTCCGCGTCCTCGCGCAGCATGCGCAGGTGCAGATCCCGCAGCTCGGGCCCGGGCTCGGCACCCAGGTGCCGGGCCAGCAGTCCCCGGGCCCGGTCATAGGCGGCCAGGGCCTCGGCGCCACGCCCGGACCGGTACAGCGCCAGCATGAGCTGCGCATGGAACCGTTCGTGCAGGGGCTGCTCGGCGGTGTGGCCCTGCACCTCCAGGATCAGTTCGGCGTGCCGTCCCAGGTTCAGGTCGGCGTCCACCCGCCCTTCCAGCGCCTGCAGCCGGATGCGCTCCAGCCGCGGCGTTATCTCCCGCCGCAGCGCGTCGGACGGAATATCGGACAGCGGCTCATCCCGCCACAGCGCCAGCGCCGCGGCCAGCAGGCTGGCCGCGCGGGGCCAGTCCGCCGCGCGCACCGCCGCGGCGCCGTCGCGGGCCAGTTCCCCGAACTGCAGCAGGTCCAGTTCGCCAGCGTCCAGTCGCAGCTGGTAACCGGGGTCGCGGGTGACAATCCGCGCGTCCGCCGGGGCGAGCAGCCGGCGCAGGCACTTGACGTAGTTGCGCAGGGTCACCCGGGCGGTGGGCGGCGGGGAACCGCCGACAGCCCGCTGCTGACCATCCCGCCCGGCTACCTGCTGGCGGACCGGGCGGTGGACCTCGATCTGGCCGAGTTCAGCGGGCTCATGTCGCGGGGCCTGGACGCCGCCGAGGCCGGGGACCCGGCCGCCGCCTCAGAACTGCTCGCCGACGCGCTCGCGCTCTGGCGCGGGACGGCGTTCACCGGAGTCGGCGCGATCCCGATCCTGGCGGCGGCGGAAGGCCTGGACGCCCGCCGGCTGATGGCGGCCGACGCCAAGGCGGAAGCCGATCTGGAACTGGGCCGTTACGCCACGGTGGTCACGGAACTGTCGGCGCTGCTCATCGCGCATCCGCTCCGCGAGCGCTCACGCGGCCTGGCCATGCTGGCGCTGGACCGGCTCGGCTGCCGGGCCGATGCGCTCGGCCTGTACCGGTCCGGTGAGCGGGCGCTTCGCGGGGAGCTGGGCATCGAACCGGGCGGCTGGCTGCGCGGTGTGCACGACCGCATCCTGACGAGCGACGCGGGGACAGGCGCGGGAGCGGACGACCTGCACCCACGTCCGTTCCGATGGATGATTGACGGACCTGGCGCAGGCGGCGCCCCAACCATGACAAATGGAGTAACCGCTATACGGGCCGGGGCGCATCGTGCTACCCGTAATCCATGACCGACGCAGCCGAATCCGCAGCCGGCGCGCGTGACCAGGCGCGCGCGAGTGCCGCCATTTCCGCACGGCAACAGGCCCGGCATGGGGGGATCTCCCTGGTGCGGTTCCTCTACGCCGACCACGGCGGGATCGTCCGCGGCAAGGCCACGCACGCCTCGGGGCTGGAAGCCCGGATGACGAGCGGCATCGGGCACACCGTCGCGATGATGGCGATGAACATGCTCGACCACCTGCAGCCGGTCGAGGGCATGGGCCCGGTCGGCGAGGTCCGCATCGTGCCGGACCCGCAGACCTTCGTGCCGCTGCCGTACGCGCCCGGTGCGGCCGCGATGGCGTCGGACCTGGTACGGCCCGACGGGCAGCCGTGGGAGGCGTGCGCGCGGACCTTCCTCAAGCAGGCCATCGCCGCACTGGCGGCCGAGGGCTACGCGATGCGCGCGGCGTTCGAGCCGGAGTTCACGCTCGGCCAGCGCGAGCCGGATCCAGATGGCGGCCCCGACCGGCTCGTTCCCGCCGACGACAGCCTGTGCTACTCCTCTACCGGATTCCAGCGCGCGCACGACTTCACGATGGACCTGGTCCAGGCGCTGGAGGCGCAGCGGCTCGAGGTCGAGCACTACTATCCCGAGCTCGGCCACGGCCAGCAGGAAGTGGTGATCCGGCACGCCCCGGCACTGCGCGCGGCCGACAACCACCTGCTGTACCGGGAGACGGTCCGGGGGGTGGCGTTCCGGCGCGGCGTGTGGGCCAGCCTCGCCCCGAAGCCGGTTCCCGACCAGGCCGGGAACGGCACGCACCTGCACGGGTCACTCTTCGAGCTCGGCCCGGACGGCGCGCCCACCGGGCGGAACGTCTTCGCCGACAGCCGCGACCAGTACGGCCTCTCTGACATCGGCTACCACTTCATCGGCGGCGTGCTCGCGCACCTGCCCGCCCTCACCGCCCTGACCTGCGGCAGCGTCAACAGCTACCGCCGTCTCGCCCCGCAGACGTGGAGCAGCGCCTACACCATTTACGGGATGGACAACCGCGAGGCGGCCGTGCGGATCGCGTCCGTGCTGCGCGGCGACCCGGCCAGCTCGGTCAACCTGGAGCTGAAGCCGTCGGACTCCAGCGCCAACCCCTACCTGGCCCTCGGCGCGTTCATCCACGCGGGGCTGGACGGGATTCGCGGCAAGCTTGATCCGGGTGCGGCGGTGAACGTGGATCCGGCCACTCTCTCTGATGCCGAACGGGCCCGGCTGGGAGCCCGCCGCCTGCCCGGCTCGCTGGAGGCGGCGCTGAATGCCCTGGAGGCGGACGATCTCCTGATGACGGCGCTCGGCCCGCTGCGCAGCCGCGCCTACCTCGCGGTGAAGCGTTCCGAGGTGGCCGACTTCGCCGCGCACGACGCCGCCTACGAGTGCTTCCACCACTTCACCAAGATCTGACGCCCTCAGCGGCTGACTGGCAAGCGGCTTACCCCCTTACGCAGGAGGCCGCCTCCGGTGTCCTCCGCGGCGGCGCAGCCTGATCAGCGGTCCGGCTCTGAACCAGAGTCGCCAGGCGCCTCGCCCGGATCGGCGATCTCAATAACATGCAGCGGCTCGTCAAGGTCTGCTGAGTGCTCCCGCCACTTCGCGGCGGCCAGGGTGAGGATGGGGCAAATCGCCGCGTCGGCGACGGCGGCCACGTGGGCATCCCACGGATCGAGGCCGGTCCTGGCGATGACGGCCGCGAGCCGAGCGGCCTGATCAGCATCCCGCAGGGGGGCGACTTCGGCGCTTCCCAGTTGCTCCAGGCCCCGCAGGGCGTCATCCGCGTCCTCGCTGCGCGCGTCCAGTGAGGCAGCGACCATGGCCAGGGCAGGCAAGACGAGCGGCTGCCCGCGAGCGTCGAGATCCAGGATGAGGCTCGTCACCCCGGCGTCCGCACGGGCAACGGCGGTCAGGACGCTGACGTCGAGGACGTACGGCGCGGGAACAGCCCCGGCATCCTCGCTCACCTCTGCGGAAGCGCGGCTGCCTGGGCGTCGATATGTGCCATCATGCGCGACACCGTGGCCGGGTCAGCCTGCGCGGCGATCTCCCTCAGACGATCCAGGGCGCGCCGGTCGCGGCGGGCTTTCTCGGACAGGGCGTCATTGAACACGGCCGATACAGAGGAAGCCCTGCCCTCCGCCACCAGTTGCTCGGCATAGGCGGACAGACGGGGATCCACGGTAATAGTCAGCCTGGCTTTCCTGTCGCTCATACCCGGATCATACGTCGGCCGGTGCCCGCATCTGGGAGCAACTCGCCCACCCCGCGCGCCGCGAGGCCGGATCCGGGCTAGGCTCCGGGCTCGCCTTTGATGCGGCGGGTGAACGCCCGCCAGGTGGATGGCGCGACGGCGAGCGGCGGGCCGCCGGGGTCCTTGGAGTCGCGGACGGCAACCGCGCCCGGCCGCCCGGCGACCTCCACGCAGTTGGCCTCCCCGCTGCTGTAGCTGCTCTTGCGCCACGACGCGCAGGGGTGATTGATCATGGTCACTGTCTTAGCTCCTCCGCACTTCGGTGAATTAGGTCCCTGGAAGCGTGCTCGTCCAGCGCCGCGCCCCAGATGTGCTCGAATGCGTCCGCGAAGCGCTCGACCTCGCGGGTCTTATCGAGGTAGAGGTCTCCCGTGAATCCGTTGACGTAGACGGTGGCTGGCTCGCTTTCCTGGCCGTCGCCGTTGAGCGGGAACCGCAGGATGTAGAAAGGCCCCGACATCACGCCATGGTGCAGGCCCGCCCTGAATGGCACGACTCGCACTGAGACGTTCGGCATCTCGGCGGTCTCCGCCAGCCGGTCGAGCTGGGCCGCCATGATGGCCGAGCCGCCGACCGGGCGGCGGATGACTGCCTCATTAAGGGCGGCGCGCAGTTCAAGCGGAGCCGTCGGCCGCCGGATCAGCGCTTGGCGGGCAATCCGAACATGCACCAGGCGGTCTATCTGCTCGTCGTCTTCGTCCGGCTTCCCCGCCTTAATGACCGTGCGCGCGTAGTCCTCGGTCTGGAGCAGACCGGGCACCAGCTCCGACTGGTACATGGACAGCAGCGAGGTGGCCTCTTCCAGCCCGATGTAGACATCGAAGCCCTCGGGGATTACGTCGCCGTAGGCATGCCACCAGCCTTTGGCCTTGGTTTCTTTCGCCAGTCCCATCAGGGCCTCGGTCAGATCCGGCGGCGCGGCGTAGATGCGGCACATGGCTTCCACGTCGAGACTGCGCAGCGAGGTCTGGCCGGTCTCGATCCGCCAGATCTTCGCCTCGGACCATTCCAGCTTCTCCGCCGCGGTCTTGACGGTGATCCGCTGGCCGCTGCGGAGCTCACGCAGGTATCTGCCGAGCTGCCGCCGGGGCACCGTCGAGCCGGTCGTCTCCGTCGCCATCTCTCCCATCGTCTCCTTCGGCCTTGCACGACGAGGCTATCAATCACTCACTCTGAAAGCACCTCGTCATACGATTCGAAATATATTTCTCAAAACTAGTAGCTCACAGCATAAATTCATAGTGATAGCTTGCAGATTGGGTCTCTCAAGTGCTTGGCTAAGACCGCCGGACGGTGACCAGGCGGACACGGGAGATGGCCACGATGAGGTTAACGACGCAGGCTCTGGCGGCACTGGATGAGCTGAGCCGGCAATGGGGAGCGACGTACGACATCGCCGTGACCAGGGCCGGATGGGTCGCCAAGCGGCTCGATAACGGGCGGCCGCTGGCGGCCCGCGACCCGGACGGACTGCGGGAGCTGATCACGGCGGACTCCGCCGCCGAGCCCGCGTCGCGCAACCGCCCCGATGACACCCGGCGCGCGTCATGACCGGCTGGCCGCCGTCCCCCGAGCCGAGCGCGCAGGCTCAGGCCGCCGCGCTGCGCGCCGCCTTCCCCGGCTACCTGGTCAACGTGATCACGCGCTACGGCGACAAGCCGCGGTTCGAGGCCGTCAGCCGCGACGGCACCAACCCGTACTGCCTGATCAGCCCGGACGCCGACGAGATCTGGCAGGAACTAGGCAGGCATTAGAGCCCCGCTCTATCACCAGCAGTGGCGCGTGACGGGTCGGCCCAGATCCTGGTGCCTCAAGCGTCACGGCCTCCAGAACGGGCACGACCGCAGCACGCCGTTTAAGGTCATCGCGTAACTGATAGTCCACGCTCGTGCCGTGCCTTGGACGCCGACTGCCTGCCACGGGGGGCGGTGGCAGGCAGTCGGCGGTGGACGGACTGCGGTTGGCGGGGGGCCGGTCAGGCCGGGCCGTGCAGGGGCGGCGGGGAGTCCGCGACCGACCGGGTGGCCTTGCGGACCATGGACAGGGGGCTGGCGATGTCCTCCAGCGACTTGCCCTCCGCCGCGACGCCGAAGATGATCTCGGCCACGCCACCCAGGATCATCGCGCCGGCGCCGATCAGGTAGCCGACGAACAGCTTGTTCGGGTCGTTGCCAGTACCGATCAGATGGCCGTACAGGTGGGTGCCCATCAAGCCGAAGAACTGCGCGATCGCGAAGAACACGGCGATCGCCTTGGCCCGGACCTCCAGCGGGAAGACCTCGCTGGCGGTCAGGTAGCCGGCACTGGCGCCCGCGGAGGCGAAGAAGAAGATCACCGCCCACGCGATCGTCTGGGTGGTCGCGTTCAGCGTGCCCTGCTTGAACAGGATGGCGGTAATGATCAGCAGCGCTCCGGACAGCAGGTAAGTGCCCGCTGACGCCATCGTCGTACCTCCGTCTTGGCGTTGTTCCGGCCCCTATTACCCCGGTAGAGAAAAAACACACAACAGATGCCTGAGCTGGCCCGCTCGCGGCAGGCGCCCTCCTGAACGACGCCCCAGGGATCGTTATATAGTTAGCTCTGTGAAAGATCTAGATGCCGATGCACGGCCGTCCGCCAGCGGGGCCGGAGCCGCGGATCGGGCCGCGCCCCAGGCGTTCGCGGCCGACCTGCTCACGGCGATCAGCGCCGTCCGCCGGACCACGCGGCGCGCCGTCCGGCACGCGTCGCCCACCGAGCCGCTGCCCGCCACGCGGTCCGAACTGCTGCGGCTCACCGTCTCGCGGCCCGGGATCTCCGTGGCCGAGGCCGCACGTGAACTGCGGCTCGCCCCGAACACGGTGAGCACGATCGTCGGCGCGCTCGCGGCGCAGGGCCTGATCACCCGGGGACGGTCCCGGGCCGACGGCCGCACGGTGCGGCTGAGCCCGACGAACAAGGCCCGGCAGCGCCTCACGCAGTGGCGTGACCTGCGCGCCGAACTCGCCGCGAACGCGCTGGCCGGGCTCCCGGCGGGTGACCGGGAAGCGCTCGGCGCGGCTATCCCGGCGCTGATGCGGCTGGCCGAACGAATGGAAGACCCCATGGGCGTGAAGGAGGCAGCAGGGTGACAGTTCTGGCGCCTGACGGCGGGACCGCCGCCCCGCCCGGCCCCATGGCCGCGGTGTCGTGCGAGCAGATCACGTACACGTTCGGCACCCACACCGCGGTTGACCACGTGGACCTGCGGATCGAACCGGGTGAGACGTTCGGCCTGCTCGGGCCGAACGGGGCCGGCAAGACGACCACGATCCGGATGCTGGTCACGCTGCTCAAGCCGGTCGACGGCCGGATCACCGTTTTCGGTGTGAACACCGCCACCCAGCCCATGCTCGTGCGCCGGATGATCGGCTACGTGCCCCAGTTGCTGTCCGCGGACGGGACGCTGACCGGGTGGGAGAACGTCCAGTTGTTCGCGCGGCTGTTCGACGTGCCGCGCAAGCAGCGGGCCGGGCGGGTGGACGGCGCGCTCGCGGCCATGGGACTGACGGATGCCGCCCACCGCCGGGCGGCCACCTACTCCGGCGGCATGATCCGCCGCCTGGAACTCGCGCAGGCCCTGGTCAACGCGCCCCGGCTGCTCGTACTGGACGAGCCGACGGTGGGGCTCGACCCGATCGCCCGCACCGACGTGTGGGACTACATCACCAAGCTCCGCGACGAATTCGGCATGACGGTGCTGATGACGACGCACTACATGGACGAGGCGGACGCCTACTGCGACCAGCTGGCGCTGATGCACCTCGGCCACATCCGCGCGACCGGCACCCCCGCCGACCTGAAGGCCGCGCTCGGCGAGCACGTGACCCTGGACGAGGTATTCCGCCACTACACCGGCGGGACGCTGGACGAATCCGGGGAGAAGGGAGGGATCCGCAATGTCCGCCGCACCCGCAGCACCGCCCGCCGCCTCGGCTAGCATCCCGGTCCCGGGCGGCCCGATCTTCGAGCTGAAGAGCCTGGCCAGCCGGATCGTGACGCTGTGCTGGGTCGAGGTCTGCAAGGTCCGGCACGACCGCAGCGAGCTGTACACCCGCGCCATCCAGCCCGCGCTGTGGCTGCTCATCTACGGTGAGACGTTCACCCGGATCCACGCCATTCCCACGCCGCACGGCATCCCGTACCTGGCCTACCTGGCGCCCGGCATCATCGGCCAGTCCGCGCTGTTCGTGGCCATCTTCTACGGCATCCAGATCATCTGGGAACGCGACGCCGGCGTCCTGACCAAGCTAATGGTCACGCCGACGCCCCGTTCGGCATTGATCACCGGCAAAGCATTCGCGGCCGGCCTGCGGTCCGTGATCCAGGCGGCCGTCGTGGTGGTGCTCGCGGCCATTCTCGGCGTCTCGCTCACCGACAACCCGCTGAAGCTGATCGCGACCGCCTTCATCGTCGTCCTGGGTTCGGCGTTCTTCTCCTGCCTGTCCATGACGATCGCCGGGCTCGCGCTCCGGCGTGACCGGCTGATGGGCATCGGGCAGGCCATCACCATGCCGCTGTTCTTCAGTTCCAGCGCGCTCTACCCGGTCAAGGTGATGCCCGGCTGGCTGCAGGTGCTGACGAAGTTCAACCCGCTGTCGTATGAGGTCGACGCGCTGCGCGGCCTGCTGATCGGCACCCCGGCGGACATGACCCTCGACGTGATCGTGCTGGTGTGCGTCACGGTCGCCGGCATCGGCGCCGCCGCCGCGCTGCTCCCCCGCCTGGCCAAGGGCTGAGGTCCCGGGCGGCCGCGGGGGGCGGCCCCGGGCGCGGCGGATGGCGAGGGCGACGGCGCCCCGGGTGAGGCAGACGGCCGCCGGTCCAGGCTGGCCGGGTTGAGGGAAACTGGCGGCCGGTGAGCCTAGGCTGACCGTATGCACCTTGAACTCGCCGCCCTCGTGGTCGAGGACTACGACCGTGCCATCGAGTTCTTCACCGGTGTGCTGGACTTCGATCTGGTGGAAGACTCACCGGCGGTGACCACCAGCGGCGGCAGGCCGAAGCGATGGGTGGTGGTCCGGCCACCGGGGGCTCAGACGGGGCTGCTGCTGGCCCAAGCGGACGGGCCGGAGCAGCGCACGGCCGTTGGCCACCAGGCGGCCGGACGGGTCGGCTTCTTCCTGCGCGTCGATGACTTCGGCACCACGTACGGGAAGCTGGCCGCGGCGGGGGTCGAGTTCGAGACCGAGCCGCGCACTGAGCCCTACGGCCGGGTGGTGGTGTTCCACGACATCGCCGGCAACCGCTGGGACCTTCTCGGCCCGGCGTAATCACCCCGCCCCTCCCCCGATCTCGGCAGAGTTTTCCGCACATGCTGCGGAAAACTCTGCCCAAACCCGAGTAAAGGCCGCCGCGCGGGCCACGGCGGGACCAAGGCCAACGGCGAGCACCACCACCGGCGAGGGGGCCGCGCGGGGGGTCCGGGGGGTCGTCCCCCCGGACTAGCATCGGTCCGCGGACAACCCGGCGCGATAGCCCAACGGGCTATCAAGCATGGCTTGGTCGCGGCGGCGCCGCCTGCTCAGCCACACGCGGACGGGGGCACCGCGTGGCGAGCGGACTCGCGCGGACGGGGGCACCGCACGGTGCGACGCCGCCGCATGCCGCCACCATACAAGGACAGTCATCCGCACTCAAGTCATGACATCAGGTGACGTGTCCCCTGGTCGGGTGAGGTCACCGACGCTGCTCAGGGCGGCGACGGGGTGAGCCCCGGCCCCGTGCCAGTCCAGGCAGACGGCGATCGCGTCGTCGGCCAGGTCCGTTCCCTCGTGGTGCGCGAGCAGGTCGCCGATGAGGTGGCGCACGGTTTCGTTCGGCACCTGAAGGCGGGACCTCCGCAGCGCCGCGGCCAGCGGGGCCTGGCCGTAAACCCGCCCCGACGGGGCGCGGGCCTCGTAAAGACCATCGCTGAGAATGATCAGGCGGTCCCCGGCGCGCAGGGTGACCGGCTGGACCCGGTAGCGCGTGTCGCCGAACATGCCGAGCGGCATCTGCTGATCGAGCTTGACCTGCTCGGCCTCACCGCGGCGGACCCGGAGCATCCGCGGCGACCCCGCGTCGACGACCTCGGCCTCCCCGGTCGACAGGACGATGCGCAGCAGCAGCGTCGAGCAATGCTGCGTCCCGCCGTACTGGGAATAGACGATCTCGCCGGCCAGCTCGGCGGCCTCGGCGGGACCGGCGCCCGAGCGGCGGGCGTTGCGCAGGGCGTTGACGGTCAGCTGGGTCAGCAGCGCGGCCGCGATGCCGGTTCCCATCCCGTTGCTCATCGACAGGTGCAGGTACCGATCCGAGACGGACCAGTCGAAGTTGTCACCGGACACGGTGTACGCGGGCTCCAGCTGGCCGGCCAGCGAGAATTCGTCCGACTCGCAGGTACGGCCCGGCAGCAGGTCCCATTGCAGCTCGGCGGCGATCGTGAGGCGTTTGCGCCGCCGGACTTCGCGGTAGATGTCGGTCGCCGTGTCGGCCAGCCGGATCGACCGGGCGACGCTGGCGGCGATCTCCGTCAGGTCCTCGTCACTGACGTCGGTCCCGGCGTCGGTCCCGGCCGGCAACCGTACGGCGAGAACCCCCATGCGCTCGCCGTACACGCTGAGCGGGAGGTACAGATGATCGTCGTCCTCGACGGGACGACCGGACGCGAAGGCCCGCCCCGCCGGGTGCGAGTCGACCGGGACGGGCGTTCCCCCGCCGCCATCGGCGAATGGGACGAGGTGCGACTGGTGGTAGTCGATGAGCAGGATCTCCGCGCCCGCCACTCCCAGCCAGGTGTCGATGGACTCGCGTGCGGTCTGCACGAGCCGGGTCGGGCGAGCGTTCCAGATCGAGCGCTCGATGCTCTCGCGGTCGTCAGGGCTCTTGCGGTCGTCAGGCATGATGTGTCACGTACCATCTCTCAGCGCTAGGTGCGGGCCGCGAAACGGCCGGACCAGCCGCGATTTGACGAAATAGTAGGTGTTTTGCGGCACCCGAATGTGCGAGAGTGGCCCCATGGCCTCGCACAAGGCTGATTCTCTGGCGGCGCAGCAGGCCGCAGCCGAGGTGGAGGCGGCCGCTGAGGCCCTGGTGGGGATCTGGGCGCACGTCGCGGAATCGCTGGATGTGCGGATCTCCCCCACGCAGCTTCGCGCGCTCACTGCGCTGGGCCGTTACGGCGAGCTCAACCTGAGCCAGCTCGCTGAGGCTCTGGGTGCCCTGCCTTCCTCCGCCAGCCGCTTGTGTGACCGGCTGGAGGCGGCCGGTCTGCTCACCCGGGACGCGGGCCGCGCCAGCAGGCGGGCCGTCAGCCTGCGCCTCACCGCGGACGGCGAGGCGCTGCTCGAGCAGGCGCGGCAGCGCCGGCAGGAGCAGATCGCGCAGGTGCTTGACGTCATGCCGCCGACGGGGCGCGCCGAGCTGGCCAAAGGGCTGACCGCGTTCCAGCAGGCCGCCGAACCGCACGGCCTGCCGCCCGCGGCGGCCGACAGAGCCCAGGGACCCGGCACCCCTTTCTGCATGTCCGCGTGAGGCGAGGCGGGACCGGGCGCGGCGGTCACTAGCCGGCCGGTCACCGGCTAGCCGGTCACTGGCCGGCACCGGGGAGGCCGCACGGCGGCTTTCGCGTGACACGTGATCGCCGCGGGTCCGCAGCGGCGCGGTCCGGGACGGGCACGGCGGCGCGGTCCGGGAAGGACCTCATGACAGCCGGCCGGGGTGAGCCGCGGCAGGCGGTTCGGCGCCGCCCGCGGCCCGCTCCGACGTCAGCTGGCACACCAGCAGGCAGGTGTCGTCCTCGCGGCTGCTGTCGCGCAGCATGACCTCGCACACGGTGTCGGCGATCTGGTCGACGGTGCCCGGTGCGACCTGGAAGGCCCCGGCGAGCTGGTCGATCCCGGCGTCTGCTCGCGAGCCCGCACGTGTGTGATTCGTCGCTATTGCAACCGGCCCGTGTCCCTCCGGCTGCGGCCTAAGCTGGTAACAAATCACGGTCGACCGATGAGGATCTGCCACGATGCCTGAATTCAGCTACACGGACCTGCTGCCGCTCGGAGCGGATGACACCACGTACCGGCTGATCACCAAGGATGGCGTCAGTACCCGGCAGTCGCTCGGCAAAACGTTCACCGAGATCGAGCCAGCCGTCCTCACCCAGTTGACCAGCACCGCGATGCACGACATCGCCCATCTGCTCCGGCCCTCGCATCTCGGCCAGCTCCGCTCGATCCTGGACGATCCCGAGGCTAGCCCTAACGACCGTTATGTCGCCCGTGACCTGCTGAAAAACGCGTGCATCGCGGCGGGCGGGGTGCTGCCGATGTGCCAGGACACCGGGACCGCCATCGTCATGGGCAAGCGCGGGGGGCACGTTCTCACCGACGGCCGTGACGAGGAACACATCGCCCGCGGCGTCTACGACGCTTACACCACGCTCAACCTGCGTTACTCACAGATGGCCCCGCTGACCATGTGGGAGGAACGGAACACGGGCAGCAACCTGCCCGCCCAGATCGAGATCTACGCCACGGGCGGCGACGCGTACAAGTTCCTCTTCATGGCGAAGGGCGGCGGCTCCGCGAACAAGTCGTTCCTGTACCAGGAGACCAAGGCGGTGCTGAACCCCGACCGGATGCTCTCCTTCCTGGAGGAGAAGATCAGGTCACTGGGCACGGCCGCGTGCCCGCCGTACCACCTGGCCATCGTGGTGGGCGGCACCAGTGCCGAGTTCGCGCTCAAGACGGCCAAGTACGCGTCGGCCCGTTACCTGGACACCCTGCCGAAGGAAGGCTCGCTGTCCGGGCACGGGTTCCGCGACCTGGAACTCGAGCAGCAGGTCCTGGAGGTGACCCGGCGCATCGGGATCGGCGCACAGTTCGGCGGCAAGTACTTCTGCCACGACGCACGGGTGATCCGGCTGCCGCGGCACGGCGCCTCCCTCCCGATCGCCATCGCCGTGTCCTGCTCGGCTGACCGGCAGGCGCTCGGCAAGGTGACGCCGGAGGGCGTCTTCCTCGAGCAACTCGAGACCGATCCCGCACAGTACCTGCCCGATCCCACGGACGCCGACGCCGACGCCGACGCGGGCGTCGTCCGGATCGACCTGAACCGGCCGATGGACGAGATCCGCGCCGAACTGTCCAGGTACCCGATCCGGACCCGGCTGTCGCTGTCGGGCCCGCTGGTCGTCGCGCGGGACATCGCGCACGCCAAGATCGCCGAACGGCTCGACGCGGGCGAGCCACTGCCGGACTACATGCGCGATCACGCCGTCTACTACGCGGGCCCGGCCAAGACGCCCGTCGGCTATGCCTCCGGCTCCTTCGGGCCCACGACCGCGGGCCGGATGGATTCCTACGTGGAGCGCTTCCAGGCCGCGGGCGGGTCCTACGTGATGCTGGCCAAGGGCAACCGGTCAGCGGCGGTCACCCAGGCATGCCAGCGGCACGGCGGCTTCTACCTCGGCTCCATCGGGGGCGCGGCGGCCCGGCTGGCGCAGGACTGCATCACCCACGTTGAGGTCCTGGAGTACCCCGAGCTCGGTATGGAGGCGGTCTGGAAGATCGAGGTCCGCGACTTCCCCGCGTTCGTCATCGTGGACGACAAGGGAAACGACTTCTTCGCGGACCCGTCCGGCGCGGCGCTCACGATCGGCAGCCGGCCGCCGGGATAGGCTCGCGGGGCCGCCGGCACGCGCGGCGGCCACGTGCGATGACCGGCACAGTGCGATAAGCTGCCCGTTTGGCAGATCGTGAGCTAATTCCCATCGAACTCTCATCCGCAACGCAGGACCTATCCGCCGATCCCGTGTAGGGTCCGGCTATGCACGCTATGGCGGGCACGGGGCGCGTTATAGCGGGGCGCTACCGCCTGAAGGGGCCCATCGGACGGGGTGCGATGGGAACGGTCTGGCGCGCGTGGGACGAGGTTCTCGACCGCGAGGTCGCCGTCAAGGAACTGCGCATCAGCGATGGCCTGGACCCGGACGAACGCGCCAAGGCCTTCCAGCGGACTCACCGCGAGGCCAGGACCGCCGCGCGGCTCAGTCACCCCGGCCTCGTCACCGTCTTCGACGTAGCGGAGGAGGACGGGCGTCCCTGGATCATCATGGAGCTCGTCGCGGCACGCTCCCTGGACCAGATCATTGCGCACGACGGGCCACTGCCGCCCGACCGCGCGGCCGACGCCGGGCGCCAGCTGCTGGCCGCGCTGGCCACCGCCCACGCGGCCGGCGTGCTGCACCGCGACGTGAAGCCGAGCAACGTGCTGCTCGCCGACGGCGGCCGGGCCGTGCTCACCGACTTCGGCATCGCGACCTTTCAGGGTGACCCGAAACTTACCCAGACGGGCATGGTCATGGGGTCGCCGGGCTTCACGGCCCCGGAACGCATCCAGGGCAATCCGGCCACGCCGGCCTCTGACCTGTGGTCGCTGGGCGCCACCCTGTACGCGGCGGTCGAGGGGCACGGGCCCTTCGACCGGGCGGGCGGGGCCATCACCACGATGTCGGCGATCATCAACTCCGACCCGCCGTCCGCTCCGCCCGCCGCCGGGCTCGGCCCGGTCATCGACGCCCTGCTGCGGCGCGACCCGGCGAACCGGCCGGATGCCGCGACCGCGGCGCGGATGCTCGGCGCCGTGGGACCGCTGGCGGGCGCCACCGGGCACGGGAACGTCTTCGTGCCTGCCGGCCCGGGTGGCGAGCCGGGCCGTCCGGCCGAGGCGGGACCGGCCGCGGCCGGCGGCCCGCGCGCCGGAGCGGAGGCGCAGCCGGCGCCGGGCATGCCCCGGCCCGGGCCGACGTCGGTGGACCTGCCGGTGCAGGGCGACCAGACCATCCCGGTGCGCCTCCCCTCGTCCCTCCGCGCGGCCGATCAGGTGACCAGCCAGCCAGCACCCGGAACGGATGACCGGCCCGCCGAGGAGGCATCCGGGTTTTCCGGGGCGCCCGGCCAGACCCGGGACGGCGTTCAGCCGGAGAGCACCGGCCAGTCCTGGGGATCCGCCGCACCGGGAAGCACCGGCCGGTCCGGCCAGCCGTGGGGCTCCGCCTCAGCCGCGAGCGCGGGCCAGCCCTGGGGGGCCGCTCCGGCCTGGGGCACCGCATCCGCCCAGGAGGGCATCGAGGGCACCCCGCCGGGCGGCGCCGCAGCCGCGACGCAGGCCCGGCCCCGCCGGCGCCGGGCCCCGCTGGTCTGGTTCGGCGTCATCGTCCTGGTGGCGGCGGCCGCCGCGGGCCTGCTCGCCTTCCACACCCTGTACAAGACCGCGCGCACGACGGCCAGCCAGAACGGCTCCTCCACCTCCGCCAGCACGCCCGAGTCACCGGTGACCGCGGCCTCCGGGGCGCCCAGCACGGGGCCGCTGCCCGCCGGATACCACTTCCTCACCGTTCCGGCCGCGGAGCTGGGCTCGACTGCGGGCTTCACCGTCGCCATACCGGACAAGTGGACGGCAGTGACCAAGGGAACCGGGAAAGCCATCGAGGCGCCCGACGGCATCACGTTCCTGCAGATCGATCTGACCCCGCATACCTTCACCAACATGATCGCCGAAGCGCGCTACCTGTCCGTCCGGACCCGGCAGCAGGGCCACTTCCCCGGCTACGTCGGCCTGGGTATCCGCCCGGCCGGCATCCGGGGCGGCGACGGCGCCGCGTGGGCGTTCACCTGGCTGGATCCGTCCGAGGGCCGGCTGCGCGTCCTGGACCTCTTGTACATCGCATCCACGTCGGCCGGCCCGCAGTCCTACGCGCTTTACCTGTCGTCGCCCGCCACGGCGTGGAACAGCAACCTGCCCGCCTTCGACGAGGCCATGCGGACGTTCCGGCCCATCCCCTAGACGCAGGGCGCTTTCCCGGGCGGCTCCGGCCGCTAGCGGGCCCGCGCCCGGGGCGACGAATCCCGGGCGCCGGCCCCCTGGTACCGGCCCCTGGTACCGGCCGTGGCCTAGTACCAGCCGTCAGCCTGCTCGTGGCTCCAGGCCCCGCACGGCGAGCCGTAGGTGTTCTTGATGTAGGTGAGTCCCCAGCGGATCTGGGTGGCCGCGTCGGTCTGCCGGTCCGGGCCCGGATAAAACAGGCAAACAATGCCAGAATTGATTGTGATATGGATCACATGCCCTTATGGAAAGGTGGCTAAATGGCTAACCAATTTGGCCTCCGAGCTGGCAAAATACTGCCACGCACCATCCGTGCCGACATTACAAATAAGTTACGAGATATGGCGCGGATCACACTGCAATACTGAAAGTTATCTGAATATTTGCTGAATATAACTTCTTAGCGGTCACGGTAGTACGAGAAACCTTGAGCTATTTAACGCAAAGTAGCGTGGTTTAGCCAAAGAGTAATTATTACCGAATAATGACGTGCCGGCCGAAACACTGACACGGGCCGCCGGAGCAGCTAATAGAACCTTTTGGCGTTGTCAGCACGGCGCGGCCAGAGCGCCCGAACGGGGCACGCGACGGGCCCCCGGGTCAGTACCCGGAGGCGCGTCCGGAGGCTCAGTATGCGCCGTTCGCGAGCTCGGAATTCCACGCCGCGCAGGGCGACCCGTACACGTCCTTTATGTAGCCGAGGCCCCATTCGATCTGTGTCTTCGGGTCGGTCTGCCAGTCCGCCCCCGCGCTTGCCATCTTTGACCCGGGCAATGCCTGCGGAATGCCGTACGCGCCGCTGGTGGGATTCTCGGCGTCATAGGACCAGCCGCTTTCCCTGTTCCACAAATCCTGCAGGCAGCTGAATTGCGAGGTGGAAAAACCAAAGCTGCCCAGCAGGTTGTAGGCGATCGACTGAGCGGTACCCGGATCGGGCGGCACTACCGGAGTCGGCGCGCTGCCGGTGGTGGACCCCAGCCCTGAACCGGAACCCGTGCCTGCCGAGGCCGCCTGGTTCGCCGAAGCTACAGCTGAGGCCGGTGACGCCTCCTTCGGCTGGGCGACCACGGTCAGCGTGCGGGACGCGGCGCTCATGACGATCATCTGCTGGCGTTCCTGCTCCAGCAGCGCGACTGTTTTGCTATTAGGAATTGCCTCAAGCGCCTGCGCGGCACCGAATGCCCCGGACGATGACGGGCCCATTAGCCAGGCAGCTACCGAAACAGCAGCTACGCCAATTGCCGCGACACCAGCCGCCGGAAGAATAATCCCGCTGCGGCGCACAAAGCGGGTGCTTCGGCGCGTAGCGCGAGTCCCTGTCCGGTGTCGTGACAAGGCAATCCTTTCGTCGGCCAAGCGCACCGGACGGGGCTGCCGGGCGCGTCGATCGCTGCGGCTTAGGCACAGGCAGCGATTCTCCGGTAAGCACCTCACGTGGCCGGGCCGTCGCAAATCGCGAATGATGCACATACATTGGCCGTATCGGGCCTTGCTGTAAGGGGCAATCACCGTCGGCGACTTACACTGCCAGAAAAGGGGGGAGGGTCCGCAACCGGTTCACCAAGGTTGACCTGCCGGGTTGACCTGACATGGTGTGATATTGCTCACATGTGACTGCTGGTGCTTATGTTACGACTAATCGCGATATTCACCCCCCGGAACCCGCCGCGCCGCGGCCTCGGCCCGGGCAGCGGCCCGGTTGCTAAAGTTCGGGAAGATCCGCCGACCGCGAGCCTGAACCATGGCCAGGCTCCCCATGGCCAGGCTCCCCATGGCTGGGCAGCCCCGTGACAGACCGGGCAGCCCCGTGACAGAGAGGTCCCACCGGGTGACCGAGCACGCCGCACGCGGCCGCCACCCGGTGACGGGGGCACGCGGCCTCCGGGCCCGGCTCACCCGTAACTGGCTTACTCATAACTGGCTCACCCGTAACTGGCACTGGGGACTGCTCTCGCTGTGGACGGTGGCGTGGTTCATCGACATGGCGCCGGCCGGCGGTATCGCCTGGGTCTTCTTCCGGAGCGGCACCGCCGCGCTGTTCGGCGGTCCGGGCTCGTTCCAGCCGCCCGGCGGCCTGCACCTGTACGCCAGCAATCCCTCGCTGCAGATCGGGCCATTGTCGTTCGCGGTCGCCGAGGTCCTGCGGCACCTCGGGCCGGACAGCGGCATCACCGTGGCCGAGATCCTTCTCACCACCGCCGGAATACTGCTGATCGCGGCCATCGAGGACCTCGCCCGCACGGTCCGGCCGGAACTGCGGGAACATCCCCGGGCGCTGAGGCTGACCGTGCTCTTCGGCGGCGGGGCATTCATGATCGCGTGGGTGGACCTCGCGGTCGGGTACCTGCACCTGGACGATGGCCTCGCACTGATCCTGGCGGTCCTGGCCCTGCGCGCGGTGGTCGCCGGCCGGCCGGTGCTGGCGGGCCTGTGCGTCGGCCTCGCCGCCGATGCCAAGCCGTGGGCCCTCGTCTTCGTCTCCCTCCTGCTCCTGGTGCCGGTCCGGCACATGTGGCGCAGCGCGGTGGCCGTCCTGGCCGCGCTGGCCGCCGCGTGGCTGCCGTTCTACCTGGCTGATCCGGGCACGATGAGCGCCGCGCACTACACCATCCGCAACCTGCCCACCTCGGCCCTGCGCGCTCTCGGGGTCACCACCGCGCGGACCCCGTCCTGGGACAGGCCGGCCCAGGTCCTGCTGGGCTGGGCGCTGGGCGCGGTGGCGGTGTGGCGCCGCCGGTGGCCCGCGGTCATCCTGCTGGGCGTCGGCGCCCGGATCGCCCTGGACCCCGGGGTGCACGGCTACTACACGGCCGGGATCATGGTCGGCGCGCTGATCTGGGACACCATCGGCGCGCGGCGGCCCTGGCCGGTCTGGTCGCTGCTTTCGATCGTCGCGCTCGCTGGTGTCCCGGTCGTCACGCGAGACCCGCAGGCCCTCGGCGACGCGCGGCTGGCCATCGTCGCGGCGTTCACGGCCGTGCTCCTGCTGGGGCCGTCCCGCTGGGTCTGGCAGTCCGGGCCCGGACTGAGGCCGTCGCCGGGCGGCCCGGAACCCGGCCCCGCGCCCCGGACCGCTCCGGCCACGGCGGTCGACCAGCGAGGGGACACGGGTGGATGAGCCGAGCCGGCCGGCCGGGGGCAGTGCCCTCCCGTTGCGGGACATCCTGGTCATCGCGCTGGAACATGCGGTCGTGGCTCCCGCCTCGTAGCCATCCCCTTCCCGGGCAGCCTTCCCCTTCCCGGCCAAAGTGCATACAGTTTGAGGGTAACCAACGGAAGGGACACGGTGGTGATCGAGCAGTCGCGCGAGGAGATCGCCGAGATCTTGCTCGGTGCGTACACGAGCCGTCAGCCGGTCGAGCCGCTGACCGAGAAGTACGCGGGCCTCACGCTGGAAGACGCTTACAAGATCCAGTTGCTGCAGGTACGGCGGTGGCTTTCGGCGGGGGCGCGGATCAAGGGACACAAGGTGGGCCTGACCTCGGCGGCGATGCAGCGCCAGATGGGCGTCGACCAGCCGGACTACGGTCACCTGCTGGACAGCATGTTCTGGCTGGAGAACGAGCCGATTCCCGCGTCCCGCTTCCTGCAGCCCCGGGTGGAACCCGAGATCGCTTTCGTGCTCGCCCGGGAGCTGCGGGGACCCGGGGTGACGGTCGCGGACGCGATCGGCGCGGTCGGCTTCGTGCTGCCCGCGCTGGAGCTGATCGACTCGCGTATCCGCGACTGGCGCATCAAACTGCTCGACACCATCGCCGATAACGCCTCCTCCGCCGGGGTGGTGCTGGGCAGCACTCCGGTCCCGCTGGCGGCCACGGACCTGCGGCTAGCCGGCTGCAACCTGCACAAGAACGGGGAGGTGGCCGGAACGGGGGCGGGCGGCGCGGTGCTGGGCTCGCCGCTGACGGCGCTGGTCTGGCTGGCCAACACGCTCGGTGAGCGGGGCGTCGTCCTCCAGCCGGGCCAGGTCATCCTGCCCGGCTCGGTGACCGCCGCGATCCCCGTCGGGGCGGGCGACACGGTGACGGCTACGTTCGCCGGACTGGGCAGCGTGACCGCCCGGTTCACGGGTGAGGCGGGAAACCCGGAGGAGGACAAATGAGCAAGGCGACGGCCGCGATCGTCGGCCCGGGCAACATCGGCACCGACCTGCTGGCCAAGCTGCAGCGCAGTGAGCACGTCGAGGTCCGGTACATGGTGGGCGTGGATCCGGCCTCGGACGGCCTGGAGCGGGCCCGGGCGCGCGGCATCGAGGCCTCGGCCGGGGGCGTCGACTGGCTGCTGAGCCGCGATGAGGTCCCGGACCTGGTGTTCGAGGCGACTTCGGCCCGGGCGCATCTCGCGAACGCACCACGGTACGCGGAGGCGGGCATCCGGGCCATTGACCTGACCCCAGCGGCCACCGGTCCCCTGGTCTGCCCGCCGGTGAACCTGCGCGAGCACCTGGCCGCGCCGAACCTCAACATGATCACCTGCGGCGGGCAGGCGACGATCCCGCTGGTGCACGCGGTGTCACGGGTCACCCCGGTGCCGTACGCGGAGATCGTCGCGGCGATCGCGTCCCGGTCCGCCGGGCCGGGCACCCGGGCCAACATCGACGAGTTCACCACGACCACGGCCCGGGCGATCGAGCGCGTCGGCGGGGCGGAGCGCGGCAAGGCGATCATCATCCTCAACCCGGTGGACCCGCCGATGATCATGCGGGACACCGTGTTCTGCGCCATTTCCGCCGACGCCGACACCGCGGCGATCACGGAATCGGTGCTGGCCATGACCGAGACAGTCGCCCGGTACGTACCGGGGTACACGCTGCGGGCCGAGCCGCAGTTCGACCCGCCCGGTGGCAGCTGGTCCGGCTGGGCCCGGGTGGCGCTGTTCCTGGAGGTCCGGGGCAACGGCGACTACCTGCCCCCGTGGGCCGGCAACCTGGACATCATGACGGCGGCCGCCGCCCAGGTCGGCGAGCTGCTCGCGGTCGCGGCGGCGTCCGGGCCCGCGACGTCCGGCCCAGGGCCATCCGTCCCGGCCGGAACCAAGGTGACGGCATGAGCCGTGACGTCCGGATCACCGACTCGACGCTACGGGACGGCTCGCACGCGATGCGGCACCAGTTCACCGAGGGCCAGGTCCGCGCGGTCGTCTCCGCCCTCGATGGCGCCGGGGTGGAGGTCATCGAGGTCTCGCACGGCGACGGCCTGGGCGGTTCGTCCTTCAACTACGGTTTCTCCGGCACCGACGAGATCGCGCTGATCCGCGCGGCGGTGGACGAGGCGGCGGCCGCCCGGATCGCGGTGCTGCTGCTGCCCGGGGTCGGCACGGTGGAGGACCTGCGGAAGGCCCACGACGCCGGTGCCTCGGTGGCGCGGATCGCGACGCACTGCACCGAGGCCGACGTGTCGATTCAGCACTTCGCCGCCGCCCGCGACCTGGGCATGGAGACGGTCGGCTTCCTGATGCTCGCGCACCGGCTGGAGCCGGACGCGCTGGCCAAGCAGGCCCGGATCATGGTGGACGCGGGAGCGCAGTGCGTCTACGTGGTCGACTCCGCCGGGGCGCTGGTGCTGTCCGGCGCGCAGGCCCGGGTGCAGGCGCTGATCGACGAGATCTCGCCCGCGGCCGAGGTCGGATTCCACGGTCACCAGAACCTGTCGCTGGGCGTCGCGAACTCGGTCCTGGCGCAGGCGGCCGGCGCCCGCCAGATCGACGGGGCGCTCTGCGCCCTCGGGGCGGGGGCCGGGAACGCGCCGACCGAGGTGCTCGCGGCCACGTTCGACCGGCTGGGGATCACGACCGGGGTGGACGTGCCGGGCGTGCTGGCCGCCGCGGAAGAGGTGGTCGCGCCGTTCATCCCGCGGCTGCCCTGGATGGACCGCTCGTCGATCGTCCAGGGGTACGCCGGGGTGTACTCCTCCTTCCTGCTGCACGCACAGCGCGCCGCCGAGCGGTACGGCGTGCCGGCGCACGCGATCCTGCAGCGGGTCGGCGAAGCCGGTTACGTCGGCGGCCAGGAAGACATGATTATCGATGTCGCCCTGTCGTTGCAGCAGGAACGCGAGAGCACAACGGGAGCACACCGATGAGTGACTGGACGGTCGCACGGGCGGCCGAGGCACTGCTCGCGGCGGAGGACTCCCGGGCCGACCGGGAGCCGCTGACCGCCGAATGGCCCGGCCTGGACGTCCCCACCGCCTACGCGGTGCAGGACGAGACGCTGCGCCGCCGGCTCGGCCGCGGCGAGCGGACGGTCGGCGTGAAGCTCGGGCTGACCAGCCGGGCCAAGCAGCAGCGGATGAACGTGTCCGCCCCGCTCACGGCGTGGCTGACCGACGCGATGGTGCTGCCCGCCGGTGCACCGGTCCCGCAGGACCGCCTTATCCACCCGCGCGCCGAGCCGGAGATCGTGTTCGTGATGCGTGACCGGCTGGAGGGGCCCGGGGTCACCGCGGCGACCGCCCTGGCCGCGGTGGGCGCGGTGTACGGCGGTGTCGAGGTCATCGACAGCCGGTACCGGGACTTCCGGTTCACGCTGGCCGACGTGGTGGCCGACAACGCGTCGTCGGGCTGCTTCGTGACCGGCCCGGTGAGCGTCCCGCCGGCCGGCCTGGACCTGGCGCTGGAGGCGTGCCTGCTGGAGGTGGACGGGCAGATCATCGACTCGGCCACCGGGGCCGCCGTGCAGGGGCATCCGGCCGAGGCCCTCGCGCTGGCCGCCAACGGCCTGGGCCGCCGCGGTCACGCGATCGAGCCCGGCTGGATCGTGCTCACCGGCGGGATGACCGACGCGGTCCCAGTCCCGCCCGGTGCGAAAATAGCCGTGCACTTCACGCACGTCGGCTCGATTCAGCTGGCCGGCGGCTGACCCGCCGGCCGTCTGCTGCTCACTTGCCCGCCTGCCCATCACCCGCCTGCCCATCGCCCGCCTGGAGGATGACATGCCGCTGGTCGAGGTCACCCTGGCCGAAGGCCGCACCCCGGCCCAGATCCGCACGCTGATGCACGAGCTGCACGCGGCGGTCGTCCGGGCCATCGATGCGGCCCCGCCCAGCGTGCGCGTCATCGTCCGCGAGGTGCCGCCCGCGCACTGGTCCGCGGGCGACGTCACCCTCGCCGAACGCCGCGGCCCCGGCCCCGCGAGTCCTTGATCGGCGCCGGAACCACAGAACCCCCCTGACGAGGCCGCCAATCAGGGGGGTTCTGCCGCCGGCCGGCGTTAGCCGGCCGGCGCGGGAACGATGTTGTAGTTGGCGCGGAAGAGGTTGCCCGGGTCGTACTGGGCCTTGACCCGGCCGAGCTTCGCGTACTTCTCCGGGCCGCCGAGTCCTTCCACGACGCGGTCCATCTCGTCGAAGTTCAGCATGTTGACGTAGACGCCCCGGCCCACCCAGGGCTCCAGGTCGCGGACGATGGCGCGGGTCCGGCCCATATAGTCGGCGTCGCAGGCCGGGTCGTCCCAGCGCATCGCGAAGTTCAGCCAGAGCAGGTACCCGCGGTTGGAGAAGGCCGTGGCGTCCTCGGGGACGTCGCCGATCGCGCCGCCGAGCCCGATGATCTCGACCTCGCCCTCCATCGGCATGTCCGACCAGAAGTCCACCAGCTTGTCGATGGCCTCGTCGGCGAGCTGGGCCACGTGCGCTTCCTTGGTGTAGTAGCGGTGGCCGTCCTCGAACTCCTTGTCGATCAGCTTCTGCACGCCGGCGGCGAACGGCAGCACGGTCGTGGCCGTGACCTTCGGCTGGCCGATGGCCGACAGCCGGTCGATCAGTTCCACGCCGTCGGGCGCCTCGGCGTCGTCGAGCCACATGGCGACCAGCATGAGCATCCGCGCGCCCACCAGTTCCGGCGGAACGAACGGCAGCGCGGGCATGTCGTGCTTGAGCGCCGCATGCCAGCCCACGGTCCGCGGCAGCGTGGGCACGATGGCGGCGTACTCGCGCAGCGCCTCCGCGGCGTCCCCGACGTCGTACAGCGACACCCCGATGCGCATCATCGGGCCGAACTCCTGGGCGCGGAAGGTGAAACGGGTGACGACCCCGAAGTTGCCGCCGCCGCCCTTCAGCGCCCACATCAGGTCGGGGTGCTCATCGGCGGTCACCTCGATGACTTCCCCGCTGGCCAGGACCATCTCCAGCGACACGAACTGGTCGCAGGTGAGCCCGTGTTTCCGGGAGAACCAGCCGATGCCGCCGCCGAGGGACAGCCCGGCCACGCCCGTCTCGGACATGATGCCGGCCGGGACGATCAGGCCGTGGCCGGCGACGGCGGCGTCGACGTCGCCGAGCCGGCCGCCGCCGCCCACGCTGACGAGCTTGTTCGCCGCGTCCACGGTCACCTCGCGCAGGCCGCTCAGGTCGAGGGTCAGGCCGCCGTCGGACATCGCCTTGCCCGCCACGTTGTGGCCGCCGCACCGCAGCGACGGGTACAGGCCGCATCCACGGGCCACGTTGACCGCGGCCACCACGTCGGCGGTGCTCGTGCAGCGCAGGATCAGGCCGGGCCTCCGGTCGATCATGGCGTTCCATACCTGGCGCGCCGCCTCGTACCCGGGGTGGTCCGGGCCGATGATGTCGCCCTTGAACCGGCCGGCCAGCTGGTCGGCGATGCGCATCCGCAGCTCGTCGTCCATCTCGGGAGGGGCGTCAGCGTCAGAAGAAGTCAGTGACATCGCAGTTGCCTTTCCAGATATTTCAGATCGTTTAACCAGGAGACCGGGATGAACACGATCCGGAACGGACCTCGTGGGACCCGGCGTCAGGCCGGACCGGACATCAGGCGGAGACGGCCTTCTCGGCGGCGATCCGGCGCATGGCGGCGAGCGTGGCCGCCACGGCCTTGAGGTAGTCGCCGGTCATGGAGTCGGCGTACTTCTGCTCCCCGGCGGAGCCGCCTTCGACCCCGGTCACGACCAGGGCGAAGCTGAACCGCAGCCGCAGGTCGTCGTCGGGGCCCTCGATCTCGTTGGCGATCGTGCCGAGGACCGGCCCGGCGATCCGGGTGAAGGTGACCCGGTGCGGCTCCTCCATCGTGATGCGCTCGGTGAAGTGCTCGCCGCGGAACTCGATGTCGCGGTCGAAGACGGTGTCACTGTGCCGCGCCGTGACCTCGCAGAACGTCATGCTGGGCACGAACGGCAGCGCGTTGTCGGCCTTGAGGACGAGGCCATCCCAGACATCGGAACGGCCGATGACAGGTTCGTTCGGAATATTCACCGGCAAATCGTGGGTAACGAAGATCATGAGGTTCCTCCGGATGAGTTGACCACGGTATTTTCCAGCGTGCCCAGGCCGTCGATGCTGGTCCGCACGGTGTCGCCCGGGCGCAGGTACAGCCCGCGGCCGGCGCCCACCCCGGACGGGGTGCCGGTGACGATGACGTCGCCGGCCTCCAGCGTGGCGACCTCGCTCGCGGCCGCGATGAGCTCGGCGACCGTGCAGACCATGTCGGCGGTGGATTCGTCCTGCTGAAGCTCGTCGTTCACCCACAGCCGGAGCCGGAGATCCTGCGGATCGGGCACCTGGAAGACCGGGGTGATGCCCGGGCCGAGGGGCAGCGACCCGTCCATCGACTTGGCCGCGAACCAGTCGTAGACGAAGGCCTCGGCCGGCACGCTGTCCCGCTTGTGGCGGCCGCGGGCGGTGATGTCGTTCGCCACGCAGTACCCGGCGACGTGCGCGAGGGCGTCGCGGACGCCGATGTCGCGGCCGCCGACGCCGATGACCACGGCGAGCTCGGCCTCCCAGTCGTAACGGGCCTGCTCCGGGGACCGGACGATGATCCGGTCGCCGGGCCCGATGATGGTCGTGGTCGGGGCCTTGAGGAAGAAGAACGGCCGCCAGCCCGCCTCGGGGATCTCCCCGCCCATCTCGCGCATGTGCCGGCGGTAGTTGACTCCGGCGCACATGACCTTGCGCGGCCACAACAGCGGCGCCAGCAGGCGGTCGTGCTCGACGAGCGGCGCGTCGGCGACGTCGAGGCCGCGCAGGACGTCGGCAGCCTGCTCCCAGTCGGCCAGCAGCTCCATCAGGGTGGCCCACCGTTTGAGCTCGGTCGGCGCGGCCAGCGAGCCGTCCTCGCGCAGCACGGCCACCCCCGGGCTGCCGTCCCGGTCGTACGTCGACAACTGCCAGGTCATGAGGGCTCTCCTTCACTGAGGGCGGGCAGGCCCGAGATCTGGTCGTAGACGGAACTGATGTCGAGGTGGCCCCACCCGTCCGCCAGGGCCTTGTCGAACACCGCCTTGGCGGAGGCGAACACCGGGGCGGACAGGCCCGTCTCGGCGGCGCAGTCCTCGATCTGCTCGAGAATGGGGTGCAGGGTCGTGATCGGGCCGGGCGCCGGCGACCAGGCCCGATCACGCATGAGCGGGCCGCGCTGGCGCCAGATCGCCGACGTGCCGATCGAGTCGTCCAGGGTCCGCTGGACGAGCTCCAGATCGAGGCCGCTGCGCCGGGCCAGCTCCATCGCCTCGGCCGCGGCCACGGTGTGCACGGCCAGCAGCAGGTTCGCGATGTACTTGAGCCGGGCCCCGGTCCCGAACGCGCCGGTGTACACCCAGGGGCCCGAGATCGCGTCGAGCACCGGGCGGACCTTCGCCACGCTGGCCTCCTCACCGGAGGCGAACGTGGTGGCCCGCCGCGGGGCCACCATGGCCGGGCTGCCGCTGATCGGGCAGTCGAGCATGTCCCCGCCGTGGCGCTGGACCGCGTCCCGGATGCATCCCTTGCGGGCGACGTCGATCGTGCTCATCTCGATGTGCACGGTGCCGGGCCGCAGGGCAGTCAGCGTGCCGGCCTCGCCGCAGACGATGTCGGTCACGGCGGCGGTGTCGGGCACGATCGACAGCAGGACGTCGGCCTGACGGGCGACCTCGGCAGGCGAATCCGCCGCCTGGCCGCCGGCCTCGATCAGCTCGGCGCATCCGCTGCGGCGGTAGCCGATCACCTCGAAGCCGCGTTCCATCAGGTTCTGCGCGATGGGCAGGCCCATCTTGCCGAGACCGATCATGCCGACTCGTTGCATCGCTGCCTCCTTGCAGCCGTTCCGTACCAGCCGTCAGTACCAGTTGCCAGTACCAGTTGCCAGTTGTCAGTGCCAGTCGTAGCGGCCGGTGCCCAGGCTGACCCGGATGCCGACGCTTCCCTCGTTGAGCCGCCACCGGTACAGCTCGAAGGTCCGCAGGCCGTATCGCACGAACGGATCGGCGGCGGCGATGAGCCGGGCCTCGTCCTCGCTCGGCGCGCGGATGATCGTCACCCCCGAGCCGGACGCGGTGCCCGGCCCCGACAGCAGCGGCCCGGAGGCCAGGAGCACGTCGTCACGTTCCAGTCCCAGCAGCCAGCCGACGTGTTCTTCGACACGGGCGTCGATGGCGGCCTGGTTGGTGCCGGGCGCGGGAATGTAGCGGATCAGCCAGTAGTCACGGCCCAGCAACCGGGACAGATCCACCCGGTCCGCTGGTTCCCGGCTGCTCGTCATGCCTAAAACTGTATGCAGTTTTGAGAGGGAGTCAACCCTCTGCGGGGAGCAAAGTGTATGCAGATGCCGGTGCATCAGTGAGAATGGATGTCATGTCACGGGTCGTTCAGATTCCCGATATCCGCAAGGTCGACCTGCCGGAAGCGCGGCAGGCCATCCCGCACGTCCACGCGTACCTGCGCGAGTGCATCCTCGACGGCACGCTGACCCCCGGCACGAAGCTGTCACAGGTGAGCCTGGCCCGGCAGCTCGGCGTGAGCCGCACCCCGCTGCGCGAGGTACTGCGGATGCTGCAGGAGGAAGGGCTCGTCGAGATCGAGCCCAACCAGCGGACCCGGGTAGCGGGCCTGGATCCGCAGGAACTGGACGACGTGTACGCGAGCCGGATCCTGCTCGAGACGCTTGCGCTGTCCATGACCATGGGGAAGGTCACGGCGTCGACCCGCCGGGAGGCCAAGCGGCTGCTGACCGTGATGCGGCGGGCGGCGAAGACCGGGGACTTCGGTGCGTGGTTCGCGGCGCACGCCGATTACCACCGGCTCATCTCGGCGGGCGCGGGTGAGTCACTGAAGCGGCAACTGGAGACGCTGGCCGACCGGACGATCCGCTACATCCGCATCTACCAGGTGTCGGACCCGCACAGCTGGCAGGCCGCCGGGGACGTGGAACACGCCCGGATCCTGCAGGCGCTGACCGACGGCGACGAGCCGGAGGCCCTCATCGGCATGGCCCACCACCTCGCCCGCACCGCCCTGCGGGTGCTGGCCGACTGCGCGCCCGGCTACGAGCCCGCCGCCGTGCCGCACGCCGTCGCGCTCATCGAGGACGGCCGCCCCGCCGCAATGCCCCTCACCAGTGCCAGCTGAGACCGGGCCACCACGCCCCAGCGTGCCAAAGGCGCCATCGCGCACGCAGGGGCCGGGATCAGCCGACGGGTCCGGCCGGGCCCGCGCCGAGGTAGCGCAGGACCGCGAGCACCCGCCGCGCGGGTACAGCCCGAGTTTGGCGAAGATCGAGTTGATGTGCTTGCTCACCGCGCTGTCGGTGATCACCAGGGCCGCGCCGATCTCCGCGTTGGAGCGTCCCTCGGCCATCAGCGCCATTACGTCGCGCTCCCTCTCGGTCAGGTCGTCCAGCGGGTCGCCCCGGCGGACCAGCAACTGCGACACCACCTCGGGGTCGAGCGCGGTACCGCCCGCCGCCACCCGGCGCAGCGCGTCGAGGAACTCGGCCACGTCGGCGACCCGGTCCTTCAGCAGATAGCCGACCCCGTGGGTGTGCGACGACAGCAGGTCGGCGGCGTACCGCTCCTCCACGTACTGCGACAGCACCAGGACGGCGATCTCGGGCCACTGGCTGCGGATCACCAGCGCGGCCCGGATGCCCTCGTCGGTATGGGTGGGCGGCATCCGCACGTCGGCGATCACCACGTCGGGCCGTTCCCGCTCGACCGCGGCCAGCAGGCCCTCGGCGTCACCGGCCGTGGCCGCGACCACGAACCCGGCGCTCTCCAGCAGCTTGGTCAGGCCGGCCAGCAGGAGGACCGAGTCCTCGGCGATCACTACTCGCTGGCCGGCCGGCGGCGGCTCCGTCACGGGTTCCACGCTACGCCGCCACGGGCCGCCGCCGTCCGTTTCACCGCGCCCGCGCCGGGCCGTTCTGCTGGATCTGCACCGGCACCGTGGCCGAGTGGGTCTGGCTCTGCGCGGCCCGGCCCAGCGACGAGTTCAGCCCGAAGGCAAAGATCACCGCGGTGGCCCCGAACGCGATGGCCGCCAGGCTCACCGCTGTGCGGGCGGGCCGGGCGAACGGCGCGGCGAGACCGATGCCCACCGGGCGAGGCAGGCGCAGCCGCGCGGCGATCCGGTGCGCGGCGTACCCGCGGCCGGTACGGGGAGCCCGCCCGGCGGCGATGGCCTGCACGGCGGACAGCCGTCCGGCGCGCAGCGCCGGTCCCAGCGCGGCCAGCGCGGTGAGCGCGGTGAGCGCGAGCATCCCGGCCGGGGCCAGCACCGAGGCCCACCACGGGACCTGCTGGCGGCCGACCCCGTAGACGCTGGCCGAGTCGCTCAGCACCGGGATCGCCAGGAAATTCCCGGCCACCACGCCGGCCAGGCATCCGGCCAGCGCCGGCCAGCCGATCCGGCCCAGGTACGCGACCATGACCTGGGCCGGGGTGAGGCCGAGGCTCTTCAGCACGCCGATCCGGTAGTAGCTGGCGACGACCGCGCCGCTGACCACGTTGCCCACGATGAGCACGGCCATGATCAGGCCGATCAGCGCGAACGCGACTACGAACGGCTCCATGATCGCGCCGTTGCCGGTCGAGGCGTTCTCCGCGCTCAGCCAGGAGGCGGCGCCGGTCACCGCCCCCGTCGGCAGCGCCCCGGATACCTCGGTCACATCGGCCCGGATCTGGGCGAAGCTGCCGGCGCTGGCGAACCGGTAGAGCATCTGCGCGCCGGCCGGCGCGCCGAGCCCCTGCAGCCGGGTGACCTCGCCGGGAGTGACCCAGCCGTCCGCGGTATTCGTGACCGAGTTGGCGAAGCCGACGATGGTGAGAGCCGGGCTTCCGCGCACGCCCCGGATGGTGAGGGTGCCGCCGGTCTGCGGACCGCCCTGACCCGGGTTCGCGGGGCCGTCCAGCACCACCTGACCCGGGCAGTCCGGCCAGTGCCCGGCGCTCAGCACCACGTCATCGACCGGGCCGCCGGGCGAGGCCCGCCCGGCCAGCGTGAGCTGCCCGAACGCCTGCCCGCCGAGCTGCGTCGGGACGGTGGCCGTGCCGAACGGGCCGGCCGCCGCGGTCACGCCGTGCAGGCCGGTGGTGGCGGCGAGCGCGGCCGGCCGGGCCCGCGCCGTGTTCACGGTGACGGCCACGTGCGCGCCGTGCTGGGCGCTGAACGCGTGCTGGAAGGGGGCGTTGTTCGCGGCGAGCAGCGCGAGGCCGAGCGTGGCCGAGGCGGTGGAGACGAGCAGCACCATACCGATCACGATGGCCTGGAGCTTGTGCCGCCGGAGCCCGCCGGTGGCGGTCCGGATCGCCGCCAGCCAGCGCGCGATCGCTCTGGGCCAGTTAACGTCGGGCCAGTTAACGTCGGGCCGGTTCACGCCGGCACCTCCGCGCCGCTATGGGCCAGCTGCCCGTCCACGAGCTGGACGGTGCGGGCCGCGTACCGCTCCGCGAGCGCCCGGTCGTGGGTGACCAGCACCAGCGTCTGCCCGTCGCGGTTGAGCTGCCGCAGCAGCTTCCCGATCTCCTGCCCGGTGGCGGTATCCAGCGCCCCGGTCGGCTCGTCGGCCAGCAGCAACTCCGGGGCGTTCACCAGCGCGCGGGCGATCGCCACCCGCTGCCGCTGGCCGCCGGACATACGCGCCGGGTACTCGTTGCGGTACCGGTCAATGCCCATCCGCGCCAGCAGCTCCCCGGCCCGTACCCGGGCCTGCCGCCGGGACGCCCCGGCGAGCTGGGCCGGCAGCAGCACGTTGTCCTCCACGGTGAGGTCATCGAGCAGGTTGAAGAACTGGAAGATGATCCCGACGTGCCGGGCACGGAATCGGGCCAGCGCGGTCTCGCTCAGGTTGTCGATCCGCCGCCCGGCCACCGTGACCCGGCCGACGGTGGGCCGGTCCAGCCCGGCGATCAGGTTGAGCAGCGTGGATTTCCCGCTGCCCGACGGTCCCATGACGGCCACCACCTCCCCGGCCGCCACGTTCATGCTGACCTCGGCCACCGCGGGCGGGGCCCCCGCCTGATAGGTCTTGGTCACGCCGTCCAGCCGGATCACGTCGCGCTCCAGCCGGATCACATCGCCGGACATGCTGTGCTCTCGCATTAGGGTCTCTTTCCGGTAGGGAACTGGCCGGCTGGGCCAGGCGGCCCCGGCCATCAGGAGTGCCGGCTGTGCCTGACAGCGTGACCCCCGGAACCGCCGCGCGCATTGGCCCAGAACCCCGGATCCGGGGTGCAGCTGGCACCACCCCTGATCGTGAACCGCGCTGTATGGAGACGTGACTTCCGGCCACGTACCGTGGGACCCATGACCGCCCTCACCCACCGGGATGACCCGCCAGCGCAGCGCTACCGCCGCGTCCCGTGGTCGCCGGCCGCCTGGCGGCAGACCCTGTACCTGGTGGGCGGAACCCCGGCGCTGCTCGCCGCGCCGATCATCGTGGCGGCGGCTCCGGTCTTCAAGGTTCACCCGAAGTGGCCGCTCTCGCTGCTCGCCCTGGTGGCCGTGTTCCTGGCCGTGCCGCTGCTCACCTGGATCCAGCGCCACCGGCTGCGGACCACGGCCGGGGTGGTGATACCGCCGCAGCCGGTCATCCCGGACCGGCTGAGCCCGCGGGGGATCGTCACCGCGGCCCGCTCGCGGGCGACCTGGCGCCAGGTCGGCTACCATCTCCTGGCCGGGCCGGCGCTGGGGATAGCCGCGCTCGCCGTGTTCGGGGCGTGGCTGGCGGGTGCTATGTACACGCTGGCGTACGGCTACGCGTGGACGATGCCCGCGGGAAGCCTGCTCCAGCGCGGCCAGGCTTCTCCGCCGTCGGTATACCTGCTGCGGACGCTGGCCATCCCGATAGACACGTACCTGACCGCCTGCGGGATCGTGCTCCTGGTGATTGCGCCGTGGCTCACCGCCGCGGTCGGGGCGCTCGACGCCCGGGTGGCCCGCTCGCTGCTGGGCCCGAGCCGCGCCGAGGAACTGCAGCACCGGGTGGAGCGGCTGACCGAGACCCGGGCCGGCGTGGTCGACGCCGCCGACGCCGAGCGGCGCCGGCTGGAGCGGAACCTGCACGACGGCACCCAGCAGCGGCTGGTGTCGCTCGCGATGCAGCTGGGCATGGCCCGCGCGAACCCGGCCGGCGCGGCGCACGCGCATCAGGTCATCGCGGAGGCGCACGAGGAGGCCAAGGCCGCCATCGCCGAGCTCCGCAACCTGATCCGCGGGCTGCACCCGCCCGTGCTGGAGGACCGCGGCCTGGATGCGGCGCTGTCCGGCGTGACGGCGCGGATGCCGATCCCGGTCCGGCTGACGGTGGACGTGCCGCGCCGACCGCCGGCCACGGTCGAGGCGGTCGCCTACTTCGTGGTCTCCGAGGGGCTCACCAATATCACCAAGCACGCCCAGGCGACCCAGGCCGAGGTGTTCGTGCAGCGCGCGGGCGACCGGCTGCACATCATCGTCAGCGACGACGGTACGGGCGGCGCCGCACCGGAACGCGGCACGGGCCTGGCTGGCCTGGCCAAGCGCGCCGAGTCGGTCGACGGGACCTTCGAAATCGTCAGCCCGCCCGGCGGGCCGACCCTGCTCACGGTGGATCTGCCATGCGCGCGGTAACGATACGAGGCCGCTGGGTCTGGGGCCTCAGCGGCCTGGTGACCGCGGTCGTGCTCGCGGTGCCCGGCACCCGCCTGATCACCGCGGACGGGGGCCCCTGGTCCGTACACGGGCTGTCGACCCCGGACGCCGTGGTCCGCACGGTGACCGTGCCGCAGCCCGTCACCCGCCTGGACCTGCAGAGCTACGGCGCCCCGGCGCGGGTGGAATCCGGGCCCGTCAGCCGCGTGCACGTCACCGAGTTCATCAGTTACAACAAGCAGAATGGCGGGCCACCCGCGGTGGTGGAGTCGGTCTCCGGCGGCCGCCTCACCCTGGCCGACCCGGTGTGCAATACCGCAGACTGCGCCGTCAGCTTCGCGGTGACCGTGCCGTCGGGCGTCAACGTCACCATGGCGACCGGTGGCGGCTCGGCCGCCGTGTCCGGGGCGGCCGGGGCCCAGGTGGACTCCGGCGGCGGCCCGGTGACCGCCACCGGGATCCATGGGCCGTTCACCGCCACC
>Ga0182014_10000124_pt1 | contig 87206 bp, 98 predicted proteins | sample 612S2DmetaG_FD_120489 | JGI IMG/M metagenome (GOLD analysis project Ga0182014, IMG submission 120489) | Permafrost microbial communities from Stordalen Mire, Sweden - 612S2D metaG | ecosystem: Environmental > Terrestrial > Soil > Wetlands > Permafrost | place: Sweden: Stordalen | collected...
CCTATCAAGCGCAGCCAGCTGCTCCAGCACCGGATTTCAGTGCGCCAGTAGCACCAGCTCCTGACTTCTCTGCTCCTGTGACACCAGTGGCACCAGCTGAACCGGCCTATCAAGCGCAGCCAGTTGTTGCTCCAGCACCGGATTTCAGTGCGCCAGTGGCACCAGCTCCTGACTTCTCTGCTCCCGTGACACCAGTGGCACCAGCTGAACCGGTCGCTCCTAGTGACTACATAGCCCCCAGTGGCCCAGTTGTTGGTTAGGTATTTATATCTAATCAAGAGTTTCCTCTTTTTTCGAAGGTTCGAATAGTTTGTTAATTGTGCCATAATAGACAGTAATGATTGCGACTTTATCTGGAACTATTACTGAGAAGATCGGTGATTTAGTAATAATTGATGTTAGTGGTGTAGGGTATGGATTAATTGTCACACACGAAGAATTCAGCGATCTTGAAACTGATAAAATAACAAAGCTATATGTTTATGAGCATATCAGGGAACAATCTCACGATCTTTTTGGATTTTCCAAGCTTGAAACAAAAATATTGTTTGAGAAATTATTGGGAGTTAATGGAGTAGGACCACGGATGGCAATCAACGTCCTGAGTATTGGCAACCTAGCGGCAGTTCGCGCAGCAATTGCCCAAGGCAACGTTAAATTCATACAAGCCGCACAGGGTGTTGGTAAAAGAGTTGCTGAGCGGATTATAGTCGACTTGAAAGATAAAGTTGGTCTCGTTGGTAGTGACCTATCTGGCACAGGATTATTAATGTCCGAGGCAGAGGCCAATAAGGATGAGGCAGTTGTTGCGCTGTTAGCACTAGGATACGATCTATCCGATGCCAATTCAATGCTCGGAAATATCGACCGCAATCTATCGACAGAAGAGAGACTTAAGTTAGCTCTCAAGCGTAACTAGCCACGCTTTTTATCTGTTTGCGTTATAATAACTAGAGTGATTGACAGAATTATTGACACCAACGTAGAGCCCGACGAAGAGAAAGAACTTGAAGTTACCCTACGTCCCCACGACTTTAGTAACTACATTGGACAAGAACGTCTCAAACAAAATATAAAACTTGCTATTGATGCGGCAAAAAAACGCGGTGAACCCATAGATCACATTCTTCTCTACGGACCCCCAGGACTCGGTAAGACAACTATGGCAAGCGTTATAGCCAACGAGATGGGAGCCCAAATTCGGATAACCAGCGGACCGGCAATAGAAAGAGCCGGTGACCTAGCCAGTTTGTTAACTAATCTGACTGACAACGACATACTATTTATAGACGAAATACACCGCCTTAATCGCTCCGTTGAAGAGGTTTTATATTCTGCAATGGAAGATTTTAAACTTGATATCATGCTAGGCAAAGGCCCGAGTGCAAGAAGTTTAAGATTAGACTTACCAAAATTTACACTCATCGGCGCCACTACGCGGACGGGAGCTTTGGCGGCACCGTTGCGTGATCGCTTTGGCATGATACACCGCTTAGAATTCTATTCGCCTGATGAGATTGAAAAGATTATTATGCGAGCTGCTGGTATTCTTGGCGTAAAAATCGATAACGAGGCTGCAGCTATATTGGCAACGCGTGCAAGGTTAACCCCAAGAATAGCTAACCGATTACTAAAACGGACTAGGGATTATGCTGACGTCAACGGCGATGGAATAATTGATACTACTATAAGTACACAAGCCTTAGATCTTTTGGAGATTGATACTCTCGGTCTAGATCCAGCCGACCGTTTGGTTCTGACGGCTATTATCGACAACTTTAATGGTGGCCCAGTTGGAGTGGAAACACTAGCTGCGCTAACTTCAGAAGAGCGTTCCACTATTGAAGATTTTATCGAGCCCTATCTTTTACAAATTGGATTACTGGAACGAACCCCAAGAGGCCGTAAGGTTACAGCAAAGGCTTATAAGCATCTTGGTAAGGCCCGCACCAAAACTGTTCCCGATCAACCTAGCCTGCTGTAGCACAAATAGCTATAACCGTTTTAAAATCTATAATGCCGCGTAGTGCTTTAATCAGCGCATCTAGTTTCAAGCTAATCATTCCCTCGCCTACGGCGATATTTTGCAGTTCAATTACAGAATTGTTATGACCTATAACCGTCCTGAGCGTGTCGGTTGGCTCTGCTACTTCAAAGATACCTATATCCTCCCCATAGCCACTAAAATTACAATGTCGACACCCCTCTGTACTCCTACGAAATAGTCTTAAGACTTTCTTTGTATCAGAACCCGGTTCATTAGAATCTCCAAGACTAGCTTTGATAGCCAATTTCTCCAGTGCATGCACATGATTCATTGTGGTAGGATTGTCGGTATTGAAGTTAGTGACTAGCTGCAGTCGTTCAAATACCGTTGGCTCATATGACACTTTACAATATTGACAGAGGCTAGTGACTTGATGTTCGCTAATTACGAATGGTAAATCCGAAGAATCACCAACTAATCGTTGCCAAGAGATTAGGGCCCCAATTGCTGTGCTAGACGGGAAAACTGCCATTATTAGTTGTCTTTTAACGACCAATTCACTAATCCGACATGCTAGGTTGCTAGTATTTACCATCCCCACTCCAATAACACTATATTTACCAATGTCTAATGTTGGAATACTTTTAACAAAGTTGTCTTCTGCTCGAATGTAAGTAGAGTTGGGGATTTTCGCATCGGTTGGGCCGATATAGGCTATAGAATGTGAATTAGTATCAACCGTGTTCAGCAAAATCCGTAATATATCTTGAGACGGTTTTATTTGTGGAGAAGTAATAAGAATTAGGCCGTGGTTTGTTGCCAATTTTTGCTGGACTCTATTCAAGGACTCGCCCCATAACCCGAGCTTCTCTAAGCTTTGCCTCTTATCGACGGAATCAATGATGTCTATGGTTATCTTTTCTCCGTCCAAAACGGGTACACTTACTATCTGAAGTTCATGTGACTTACTATTAATCTCTATTTTTGCCTTGCCGTATTGGGGTATGGAAGATTTGCGAATATCTAAGTTAGCTAATTTTTTTAGTTGTTTAGAAAATTCTAGGATATTGCTACGAGGTAGCTTATTAACAACTTCAAGCTTACTACCCCTTCTAAAGCGTACCAATATATAATTCCTACCCGGCTCGATATGAATCGTTCTAACACCAGTGCTCAACGCATTATCTATGATCTGGTTAATACTGGACTTGATTAATGATGCAGTGCCAGACGATGAAGATTCCCTACCCATAATACTAGCTATTATACAGCCAGTGTTAGCTTTGTTATAATGGGAGTAAACGTGGGACAAAAAACTAAACTAGGAGGGCATTGAAATGGCTGATGATAAGAATAAGGCTAAAGAAAAAGAAGGAAAAACCAAGGCACTAGGCTTGGCGCTTGAGAGTATCGAAAAGCAATTCGGTGTTGGATCAATAATGAAGTTGGGCGAAACACATATCGCTAATGTTGAAACATTTTCGACTGGTAGCCTTTCTCTAGATATAGCCCTAGGGGGCGGTTTGCCTAAGGGGCGAGTTATAGAAATTTACGGACCGGAGAGTTCTGGTAAGACCACACTAACATTACACGCCATTGCTGCTGTGCAGCGAGCTGGTGGTACGGCAGCTTTTATAGACGCTGAACACGCTCTTGACCCGGGGTACGCTAAACGAATTGGCGTGGATATTGATAACTTGTTACTTAGCCAGCCAGATAACGGCGAACAGGCACTAGAAATTACCGAAACTCTAGTGCGATCAAATGCTGTAGATTTAATTGTCGTCGATTCCGTGGCAGCTTTGGTACCAAGAGCTGAAATTGAGGGAGACATGGGAGACTCACTGCCTGGCTTGCAAGCTCGTCTAATGAGCCAAGCACTGCGCAAACTAACTGGTGTTATTAGTCGATCCAAAGGCAGCGTAATATTCATCAATCAAATTCGTATGAAGATTGGTGTTATGTTCGGCAACCCCGAGACTACAACCGGCGGCAATGCCTTGAAGTTCTATTCATCAGTGCGTATGGATATTCGCCGAATCGGTCAAATTAAACAGGGTGACATCGTTGTCGGAAACCGAACTAGAGTCAAGGTCGTCAAGAACAAGGTTGCACCCCCTTTTAGAGAAGCAGAATTTGACATCATGTATGACGAAGGAATTAGCGTACCGGGTGACGTAATTGATTTGGCGGCAGTCAACAATATAGTCGAAAAAGCAGGAGCATGGTACAGCTATAAAGGCGAGAAAATTGGTCAAGGCCGAGAAGCCGCTAAACAACATCTTAAAGATAATCCTAAGGTAATGGAAGAGATGTCAAAAGCAGTACTGGCGGCAGTGGCGGCCAAGGATAAATAGAACATCAATATTTTCAATTAATAAGGCCCTGCCCTTAGGCTAAGCAATGAAAATCACCTCTATTCGTCCCCAGCAAAAAATAAAAAATCGTTATTCTATATATTGTGATGGGCAGTATTCGTTTTCGGTAAGCGAGTCATTGCTACTGGAGCAAGGGTTTGCGCTCGGTCAAATAGTAGACGGTGATAACTTAAAAAAGTTTAAGCAAATGTCCGAGGATGACAAAGCCTATAACAATGCTCTTAGGTATGCGGTGATTAGAAATCACAGTGTTTGGGAAATGGAACACTATTTAAAAAGGAAGAACGTTGGCGAAAATAAGTCTGACATTATAATTTCAAGACTTACCAAACTCGGCCTGTTGGATGATAGAAATTTCGCTCGTAATTGGGTTGAAAACCGGAGGTTGTTAAAAACAATCAGCAAACGACGGCTCGAACAGGAACTTAGACAAAAACACCTGAGTAATGAGATCATCAAAGAAGCGTTGGGTGAGGATGAGGCTAAGGAAATCGATGTCCTAAAACTTTTGATCGAGAAGAAAAGGCAACAAAGTTCTTACCAAGATAAAACTAAACTGATGGGCTATCTTGCCCGACAGGGCTTTAGCTACGACGATATTAAACGCGCATTAAGCGAAGTTTAGGCGACTGCTGCTGCCCCGATAGTGCTGGTTTGTTCCAGATCATTAATGATTATTTTTCGATCGGTGATTTCGACAATTTGTGTTCTATCAACAGACAAGGCACTGACGGTCAGACTTTTTCTAAGCGCCTGAGCGACATATAGCTTCTGAATAAACATACTTTCAAGCTCTACTGCAAAATCATTAACCTTGCCGATTCTGGTCTTACTTTCAGTTACCACTGGTTTCCCGAGCAAGCTGAAATGTAGATCAATTAGATCCCGCAATCTGATAATATCGTCCTTATTGGCGAGTACCTCGTGGTCATTGACTACAATACCTTGCGGTATGACCTCACGAATATCTTGATAAAGGAGTATTAGGGACGTCTTCTTATCGAAACGGTCTTCGCAATAGAAGCCTTCTATTTTAAGATTATTTGGATTGATAATCGGCTCTGTAGCCGTAGCTATCACTGCGCCGGTTCGCAAACTTAATATTGGGCAGTTAAATAATCGAGAGCTAAGTTGCAGCATATTTGTAGTATAACGCTAAAGCCCAGACCAATGCTAACTTGCAGTAGTGGCTATAGCCGGGCTACTATATCTAATAATGACAAGCGTTCGCAACCTAAACATTATCAGCCAGTCTGCCGGGCAAACTGAAGATATTGCCCAAAAAATTGGCGACAAATTACTTGGGGCTGAAGTTATTGAATTGGTCGCTGATTTGGGCGGCGGTAAAACGACTTTTGTCAGGGGTCTAGCCCAAGGTATTGGATCAACCAATAACGTCTCTAGTCCATCATTCACAATTAGTAATGAGTATAGTGGCACTAAGCTCGAGCTAATTCATTTTGATTTCTATCGCCTAGAGAAAGCCGGCTTAATCGAGAATAGTCTTGTGGAATTTGTTGGCAAACCAAATAATGTTGTTGTTATAGAATGGGCTGATATTGTTAAGCATGTATTACCCGAGAAGAGGTTGACGATTAATTTTAGTTTTATAGACGAAAATAGTAGACGGCTGGCTCTAAGCTATCCCGAGTCTTTAGAATATCTCGTGGAAGGTTTATCCTGAAATGTTAATAATGACTATAAAAACTGATAATCCTCAGGCCAAGCTCAGTTTATTTAACGATATCCTGTTGGTTGGGCAGGAAGAATGGCTAGCTGATCGAACGCTGGCCGACACTATCCATACAAAAATGGAGAGTCTACTGACGTCACATAATAAAAACTGGGAAAATATTAATGGTATTGTCTTCTACCAAGGACCGGGCAGTTTCACGGGGCTGCGTATTGGCCTCAGCGTAGCTAACGCACTGGCATATGGTCTGGGGATACCGATTGTTGCCACAAGAGGTGATGCCTGGATTGACAAGGGCATAACAAAGTTAATGGATGGGATTAATGATGAAGTCGCTCTGCCATTTTATGGTTCACCACCTCACATTACCCCGGCGAAAAAATAGTTTGTTTGCCAAAGCTTTTGAAAACATCGTATAATTAATAACGAATTGCTGGAAAATGGGAGCGATTCAACCGTAGATTTATTCATTTAATTTAAACTCGACAATCAGATTTTTCAGAGTGACTAGAGATGTGATAGCGATTGTCACTAGAGATTTCTGCTAGATAGAAAGGACAGACATGATTATTATTGCCATTGTATTGGCTGTAGTTGGCTTGGGCGCAGGTTTCGGGACTAATGAGGTTATCAATAGAAAACGGAGTGGTGCTGCAGCCGACCAAGCGAAAAAGGAGCTAGAAAAAGCAAAAAAAGAGGCTACTAAGCTTACTGACGAAGCCCGAGAAGAGGCCAACAAGATTGTTGACGAAGCTCGTAAAGATGAACAGAGCCGTCGAAAAGAATTCAAAGATCTTGAGCAACGATTAGTCCAGCGCGAGGAAAGCATAGATAAAAAATTGGATGACCTGGATAAAAGGTCTGAGAGATTGCGTAACTCTGAATCAGAAGTTGAATCTTTGAAAGATGAGATCCGCGACATTCGTAAGAAGCAGCAAGATAAACTTGAAAAGATCGCCAAGTTAACAAAGGAAGATGCAGCTGAAAAGCTTATGCAAATGACTGAACGAGATATCCGTGGAGATTTGACTGGCTTGGTCGCAAAATTACAGAATGAGGCAAAGGAAGAAGCTGAAGGTCAAGCTGCTCTAATTATTACCACTGCAATGGAGCGAATGGCTAGCGAAGTTACGGCTGAGCGAACGATATCTTCCGTGAAGCTCGAAGACGAAGAGATGAAAGGCAGAATTATTGGTAAAGAGGGCAGGAATATTCAAGCGCTACAACGCGCTACTGGCGTTGATATTATGGTTGATGACACACCCGGTTACATCGTTCTGTCTAGTTTTGATCCTGTTCGCCGAGAGGTTGCCAGACAAGCTTTAGAAATGCTAATGAAGGATGGTCGTATCCACCCTGGACGAATTGAAGAGATCGTCGACAAGGCTCAGAAAAATGTTGAAAAAGACGTTATTCACGCTGGTGAAGACGCAGCCCGAGAAGTTGGCATCATTGGCATCCCTAAGGAAGTACTGCATTTACTTGGTGAGTTAAGATATAGAACAAGTTATGGACAAAATGTCTTAAAGCACAGTACTGAAATGGCCCATCTCGCCGGCATGATTGCCGAGGAGCTTGGGGCTGATGTTAAAACTGCAAAATATGCAGCACTAGTTCATGATCTAGGTAAAGCTTTGACTCATAAGATTGAAGGTAAGCACCACCATATTAGTGGTGAGATGTTACGTAAATATGGTGCGCCCGAAGAAGTCGCACTGGCCGCCGAACAGCATCATGATGATGTTGAGGCAACAAGTGTTGAAGCCTTAATTATACGTGTCGTAGATGCCATAAGTGCCTCTAGGCCAGGAGCGCGTAATATAAGTGCCGAGAACTTCGTGGAGCGAATGAGAGATCTAGAGAACGTTGCTCTAGGCTTTGGCGGAATCGAGAAAGCCTATGCCATTAGTGCTGGACGTGAAGTCAGAGTATTCGTGAAGCCACAACAAGTAGATGATTTAACAGCCATTAAATTGGCTCGTGATATAGCCACTAAAATCGAATCAAGTATGCAGTACCCGGGCACTATCAAAGTGAACGTCATTCGAGAAACCCGTGCTATTGAATTCGCTAAATAATATTAAGAGCTGCCTTAGCAAGAAACACTATGAAAATACTCTACATTGGTGACGTAATGGGTGATTCAGGGTTAGAGGTTATTGAGCAAATCCTGCCCGGTTTAAAGAAAGAACTTGGCGTTGATTTAACTATTGCTCAGGCTGAGAATACCACCAGCGGCAAAGGAATTTCCTTAAATGATTTTGATAGGATTCGTGCCGCTGGCGTAGATTTCTGTACTGCCGGTAATCATTCCTTGAGTCTAGAAGAGATTCATCAAGCAATGAGTGATCCAGAGGCCCCAATCATTCGACCGGCAAACTACCCCGCAGGCACGCCAGGGAGAGGTTTTAAGTATATCGAAACAACAGATGGGCCAGTACTAATAGTTAGTCTTCTTGGCCAAATCGTCGGACGCGATGCTGATAAGCCAACTATTAACCCCCTAAAAACCATTGATAATATCCTAGACGCTGAACAATCGAAGCCTAAGATAGCCACGATAGTCAATTTCCATGGTGATTACTCCAGTGAAAAATTTATAATTGGTCATTATCTGGATGGTCGGGTTAGTGCTGTAATTGGTGATCACTGGCATATACCAACAGCTGACGCTGATGTATTACCTGGCGGGACGGCTCATATTACCGATGTTGGAATGTGCGGTAGTCTTGATTCTAGTTTGGGGGTTAAATTTAGCAGTATCATCCCTCGCTGGCGAGATGGCAAACAAACACGTAATCAACTGGAGGAAAGTGGACGCATGCAGTTTAATGCGCTGCTGGTAAACATTGATCCTAAGACTGCCAAGGCAACGTCAGCCAGGCACATACGCAAAATTATCGAAAACCTCTAGCTACTACCGTAATTTTGGCTAATGAGTGTTTTCTTACGCTTGGTTTTTACCAGTAAAGCCAAAACCGGCAATAATGACACTGACAACCATATTAATTGCAACTATACGGATACTTGGTAATCCTTTATTGATGGCCATTAAGATAGCGCTACCCAACCAGATGATAGCAATCACTCCTGCTGTGTATGGGTATTTAATGAATAGCATTATTTCTTTTAGCATATTATCTCCTTCTATAACTTAATCTTCGCGCGTTGATTACGGTTCTGTGTAGTCATTGTATCAAATTGATTATTACCGACTCTAATCTTCTTAACTAATTGTCTGAAAAGAGCTGGATCTCTGGTTGCCACACGCTCTAACCATTTACTGATAATATCAACAGCTTGGGCGACCGATAACTCATCGTCGTCCTCTCTGACAAGTTCAGGATGCTCACGGCTGACGCGTTCAACGACATTGCCAAAAACCTTTGGCAAAACTTGATTACGCCGACCAAGCGACTCTACTAGAGTGATATAGGTTTGTGTAGCTCGGAGGATTTCTGAAGCTTCTAGTTTTAAAACAAGTCCAAAGCGATTATTTTTATTTATCATCTGATTCATGATCTGTAAAACACGACCGTCTTCAAGAATCGGCCTAATATCTTTGGCGCCAACTTGTTTGGCTAGAGTATCGTGAGCCATCTTCCCTAGCATTCGAGTGTAGTTAGAGTCTTCGGTAGGAGAAGCGTCGGGATTATTGCGTCGGTTGAATGAACCCATTCTCTTCAAGGCCTTATAAAGGTCACTTACGAAGAATCGCATGAATTGTTCAAAGAGTGTAGTTAAATCAAAATCATCACTATAGAGCTTGTGCCATGCTGAAATAATACCAAAGAACGCCGCTTGGTTATCTGGTACTGGGGCGGCTATGCCAAAATCAATTATGCCAACTCTATTACCTGTGAGTAATCTAACATTCCCTGGATGCGGGTCACCCTGTATGTGCGTAAGATTGAAAATTCCGTCCAGTAATTCTGTACCTAGTATTTCTAGTTGGATATCTAAATCTGATCCGAGAGTTTCCATGACATATTTGCTAGGATTGACTCCCTGTTCTTGAAATCTCATGAGCTGTGCTACTGAAAGACCATCAATATACTCCTGGACAATAATATTATCTGTACATAAATCTAGGAAAGTTTCTGGTATAACGAAAGATTTATTATCCCTGTAGGCATCGTATAGCTCGTGAGCGAAATGGGCTTCTGCCTTGTAGTCGGTTTCACGGAGGGTTGCTACTCTGAAGTCTTTAATTGCCTGGTTTAGATCAATGTCCATATTAGCTGACATTTTACCAACCATCCCGCGGCTAAAAATTCCCAGTAAACGAAGATCGTATTTCAAAAGGTCATGTACCATCGGCCTTAGTACTTTAATAATTATAGGCTTACCGCTGGCGTGTTGACCAAAATATACCTGGCCAAAACTACCTGCAGCGAAAGGTTCGGGTTGAATAGAAGTAATTTTTGCCAATTTGGCCGGAGTTAACTCTTTTCTTAGAACTGCGACAATATCAATTGGTTCGTGATCAAGATTTTCAAAAATCTTTAGCCTGTCATTACTCCGCCATTTACGCATAGCCTGACTTTGTAGAAGTACGCCTTGAAGGAACTTAACATAAATCCCACCAAGTTCGACCATAGTGTCACATATAAGCGAGTACATCTCAGCTTCCTTGCCTCTGCGGTTGAGATAGTAAGCCTTGGTACCAAGAGATGCTAATAGCGCTGTTCTGTGTCGCTTAATAGCAGCAATCGACGAGTTGTCTTTTTTCTTAGCCTCAACCATTAACTACCTCCGTGAAAAGCCAATCAGGAAGAGCGCTAGTGTTGAGACTATGACTGCCAAGTATAATTGAAAGATTTGATTCGAATTTGATCGCGTAAAGGCCATCAGGATTACAGCAAACCAGATCAGCAATATAGTGAAGAATATTGATGCATACTTCATATCTTGTGATAATTATAGCATAAGTTCCAAATAAAGCTAGTAATATCATATATTGGGATTTTTAAAAGGTTTGGGTTATAATGCCCAGTGTTGTATCATCTTTTAGATCGGGGTGTGGCGCAGTTGGCTAGCGCGCCGCGTTTGGGACGCGGAGGCCGGAGGTTCGAGTCCTCTCACCCCGACCAAGATACTCTTACGAATATTCTTATGAAGATGTACTCCGACTAATGGTTATGCCTGACTAAATAAATTTGTCTTTTACTGATAAAATATAGAAAAATGAAACAAAAACAACGCAAACTTCTTCTATACACAAATTTCCTGCACATATTCGGACTGTCTATGCTTGCTACGGTATACGCTTTATACAGCCTTAAATTGGGCGCTTCTCCTTGGCAAATTGGTGCTTCTTGGGGCCTCTATAACTTGGTGGCTGGTGTTGGAGTTATTATTGTAGGCAGATGGATTGACGGCGAGGGTCGTAACCGATTGTTCATTGTATCTGGATACTTCTTAACTATAGTAGGTGTAGCGCTTTTCTTGCGGGCTACGCGTCCGTCGCAGCTATACTTCATCCAATGTGTTAACGCACTTGGTGTTGCTCTGTATATGCCAGCATGGAAGGCTCTGTACACTCGATCAGAGGACAGAAAGCGATTGGCCAGCCAGTGGGGATTATTTGACGGAAGTAACATGATCGCCATGGCAGGAGCGGCCGTACTAGCAGGATATTTGGTCAATATAAACAAATATACTTTGATGTTTACGGTAATAATCGTTCTATATGGCCTATCAACCATCTATTCACTCCAATTAAAGGGTAAATCGTAATCCTTAACCTGATTTACTACTCATACCGTCTAAACGTATTTACGGTACAATACTACTCATGATTGCAATCTTATTGATCGTCTTTCTGTCTCTACTATTCTTATTTGGCACCGAATATATCTCTAGAAAACAAAAGTTTCCGCCAGAACTTACTCGAAAATTCATACATATAAGTGGCGGTACTGTTGCAGCTTTTTGCCCATGGTTTTTAAGCTGGCACCAGATTGAAGGCATAGTAGCAATTCTTTTTGTGATCATGCTGCTGGCAAGAATATTTCATATCTTTGAGTCAATTTATTCAGTAAAGCGCAGCACGCTGGGGGATTTATTCTTTGCACTCAGTATTGGTCTGGTTGCGATTATTACTCACGACAGACTTATCTTTGCAGCAGCGGTGCTGCACATGAGTCTTGCCGATGGCCTTGCTGCGGTGTTTGGGACAACGTTCGGTAAAGGAAATGGCTATAAGGTTTTAGGTCAACAAAAAAGTATTGTTGGCTCGAGCGTGTTTTGGCTGTGTTCTGAATTAATCTTACTGGGTTACATATTGCTAAGTCATACGACCAATAATTGGTCATTACTTATATGGATACCCCTCCTAGCCACAGGCTTAGAAGCTATAGGTGTCCAAGGCACCGATAATCTACTCGTTCCGGCTGCGGTAGCATTGATCCTTAGCCGATTATAGCTTTTTCTAGCCTGCCCCTAGTGTGTGCCCTCAGAGCGTTGAATATTACGACTACATCTACTAACTCTTGTAAGATAGCGCCGAGAAGTGGTGAGAAGTGACCAGTTGAGAAAATAAACATCAAGACGATACTCATTGCGATACCGATCAAGATACTTTGCTTGGCTACCGAAAATGTTCTGCGAGCAATACTGAAGGCCTTAGCCACGCGGTTAACATCGTCCAACATAATTACAATGTCTGCAGATTCACTGGCAGCCGTTTCACCACGAGCCCCAAGAGCGATACCTACGTCTGAAGCCGTTAATACCGGCGCATCATTAACCCCGTCACCGACGAAAACAACGGGTCTGTTAACTAGCTGGCTAATTGCGAGTAACTTATCTGCCGGTAGAGCCTCGGCCTGAACTTCAGTAATGCCGAGTGTTTTAGCTATGGCATTAGCTGTGGCGGTGTTATCCCCCGTGACCATAAGAATATGCTTTATGCCTAGTCTTCTTAGGTTGGCTAACATGGTTTTACTCTCGGGGCGGATTTCATCTGTAAAACTAATGGCTCCAGCCAGCTTGGAGTCTATGGCTACGAAGGTAGCTGTGGATTTTAAATTCATAGCAGCCTTGGTCATCGCTACTCCCTGTTCCTCGAGAAATGATTGCCGACCAACAAGAATCTGTTTTCCCTGAACCATAGAGGATAGCCCCTTGCCCGATTCCTCACGAATATTTTTAGCTTTAGGGATTTTTAAATTCCGGCTTTGTGCTGCTTCAATGATTGCTTGAGCTAGTACATGGTTCGAGCTTTTTTCTAATGCAGAAGCCAGACCTAATATCTCTTGCTCGCTGTAGCCATTAAAGCTGGTTACTTTATCTACGACCAGATCTCCTTTAGTGAGGGTGCCGGTTTTATCAAAAGCTATAGTCTGGGCCTCGGCCAGTCTCTCTAGCGACCCACCATTTTTAATGATAATGCCGTGTTTGGCTGCCCGACTCATACCTGAAATGACAGCTATCGGTGCCGCTAGGATCAACGGACAAGGTGTGGCAACCACCAGCACTTCAAGAAAACGAATTGATTGGCCACTAACTGCCCATGACGCGATAGCTATACCAAAAGCTAATACTGTGAATGGCACACTATAGCGATCAGCCAGTCGAACAAAAGGTGCTTGGCTATTAGTTGCTGACTGAACGAGCTTTATGATCTGCTCGTATTGGCTATCGGCAGCAATGTGCAGGGTCTTTACCTTCAAGGCACCATCAAGATTAACTGAGCCGCTCAGGACGTTGTCACCAACAGTTTTTGACTGTGGCATACTCTCGCCTGTTAGATTGGCTTCATCAAAGTTGGCCGTTCCTTCTATGATTACCACATCGACAGGAACGATCTCACCGGGTTTAATGATCAATATATCTGAGACCTTTATCTCGGATATAGGGATATCGACTACTTCACTTTTACGAACAAGGTGGGCCATTTTTGGAGCGTTCCTAAGTAGGGCGTCTAATTCTTTTTTGGCTCTATTTTCAGCATAATCTTCAAGGGCTTCGCCACCGGTTAACATGATGACAATAACGATTGCCGCCCAGTATTGGTGCATTATTACAGAAGTTATGATCGCTGCCGCTGCGAGTATATCAATACCATAGTGACCGGTTTGAAAATCCTCCCACATCCCCCAAAGTAGCGGAAGTACTTCGACAATTGCCACAGTACCTAAAATCCAGTGAGAGGCTAAGTGATAGCCGGTGAAATAAAGTACCAAACCTGCTATCAAGGCCACAGAGGCAATAACAAATAGGTAATAGTGTCTGACGAAACTCAAGCCTTTTTTAAACACAGGTATCTCCCTCGATTCATTAATAAATGGGGCGAACGATGGGGATTGAACCCACGACATTCGGGACCACAACCCGACGCTCTACCGACTGAGCTACGTCCGCCATGTGACAGCATGCATTTTACTCTACCAAAATGACTTGATGCACTGCCTTAAACAGAGGTGATTATACCGTAAATTGTCACTCAGTACAATTTTTTTAAACTTTAACTTTAGGCTTAGATACGTTTTCTATAGGTTCTTACCGACAGAGGGATAAATATTATTAAAATACCAAGCGTCCAAAGCAGTACTTTCCATATTGCACCATTATCGGGAAGACCCACTGCTAGATAGCGCGAGGCGTTGGTAGCGAAGGTAATTGGTTGATTGTTGGCAAAGTGCTGTAACCAGCCAGCCATGCTAGCCACGGGCACAAAAGCTGCACTTGCAAATGTAAGTGGGAATATAACTATAAACCCGGCTAGTTGAGCGGTCTCTGGATCCTTTGTTAATAGACCAAAGTAGGCTGCTACCCATGAAAATGCAAAGCCAAATAATAATACTATGCCAACCATGGCGATAGCATGACCAGCACCGTTGTAGAAGCGGAAACCAAGTATGTATCCATAAACCAACATAATACCTATAACAATAATGTTGCGTAGCATATCGGCAATAGTACGACCCATTAGAACTGCCGATCTACTCATAGGCAAACTCTTAAACCTGCTAATGATGCCGCTGTTTAGGTCGGTGGCTAAGCCTATACCTGTTTGAAGACCGCCAAACAAAGTGACCTGCACCATAATGCCGGGCAGAAGATAGTTAATGTATTTACCATGTATGGCAGCCCCGCTATGGCCAAGTGCACCGCCAAAAACAAAATTAAAAAGAGTCAAAAATATTATTGGCTGAACTGCCGAGAAGAATATGAGCTGAGGTAGCCGAACGTAGCGTAACAAGTTACGTTTCGTAAGGGCCCAGGTATCCACGAGCTGGAAATATATTTTTTTGGTAATACTCATCTTCTAGCCCTCTTGCCCAATTTTGCAGCTGTTGTTGCGACATCTGAAGCCTTAGCGCCAATTAAGTTTAGGAATACATCATCAAGAGTAGGTTGATGAAGTGACAAACTATTTGGTACTATTTTCGCCTTATCCAGAGCGCGAACAATTTCGGTTAATTTGGTTGAACCATGGCTACCGACGGGGACAGATATGACCCGGTTATCCTCGTTATATGTTACTTTTTTGGTGGCCACTCCACTAACTGCCGCAACCGCAACATCTTTTTGCAGCTCATTAGTAATTTCAAATTCAACGACATCGCCACCAAGCCTAGCTTTAAGCTGACTAGAAGTACCTTCAGCTATTAATTTACCTCTATCAATTACAGCTATGTGATCAGCTAACTCATCAGCCTCTTCTAGATACTGGGTAGTAAGCAGAATACTCGTGCCATTCTTAACTAGTTCGCGCATAATTTCCCAAAGCTCGAGACGAGTCCTAGGATCTAAACCAGTAGTAGGTTCGTCCAGAAAGAGTATTCGTGGACGCCCGACCAGACTAGCTCCTAAATCTAGCCGACGACGCATGCCGCCCGAGTAAGTCTTTACTTGACGCCTGGCCGCATCAGTCAGCCTCAGGTCTTCTAACAGTTCCGATACTCGCTTTTTAGTTTCCTTGTGGTTCAGATGATAAAGCCGCCCGATCATGTAGAGATTTTCTTCTCCGGTTAAGTACTCGTCAACTGCAGCAAATTGTCCCGCCAGACCTATAAGGTTTCTCACTGTATCGGGGTGTTCTACAACATCAACCCCAAGTACTTTAAGGCTACCTTTGGTTGGGGATGCCAGAGTTGTAAGCATGTTTACTAGCGTTGTTTTACCTGCGCCATTTGGGCCAAGTAAGCCAAAAATAGTACCCTGCTTAGAGCTTAGGCTAACGTCATCAAGGGCTTTCAAATCACCAAAATACTTCGCTGCCCTGTTAACTTCAAAAGCTAAGACTTCACTCATTTGCTATTACTATAGCCTAGCTGAATCATTTACGGCAACATATTGATAAAGCAAGAGATCGATCTAGATGTCTGTTAATAGCTGATATATGTCTATGACGGGCTCTTCGTAGGGATGTACTGATTTAATAGTTGTAATAACTTTGTCTAAAATTTCTTTAGAACAAGTTACTTCTATCCTCTCCTCTGCAACTTCTTCAGACTTACCTACCTGACCTATAGTAGGATTGGCTCCGTCGGTTGGAATGAACCTGCCAATACCTTTTGAGCTAAAACTACAGTAACTGTAATTACCTATAGCCCCAGCTCCAAGTTTGCCGATAACTTCCCGGAGCATATCAGCATCGGCTTCCGGTACCGTAACTACTACCTTTAGTAAATCATTCATAATAATTCTTCCAGTAGCTCGGGGAACTCGTTAGTCTTCATGTCACTAGAGCAGAAATGGCCATAGTTATGAAACTCTCTGAATTTGGCTTCAGGTATCTTGTCCCTTAGAAAATTGCTAGAATCGGTCACTACCTGCATGTCATTGTCTGATGCGAAGATGACGAATTTTTTAGCTCGCGCTACGATACCTGGGTCAATCTCAAAATCAAAGAAACTAATATCCTCTTCATGTCCAAGATTTAACCAAGGAGCAACAAGTACAACTGTGCCTACGTAAATCTCAGGGTGTTCGCTTAAATAACGTACCCAAAAACCACCGCCACAACTATGACCGACTAACAAGGTCTCAGGGGTAATCTCAAATCTTTCGACTTCCCTTACCCATAAATCCCATTGGGGCTTAAAGGCAAAAGGAACTTCGGGTGTATCGGCTTTAATATCGTGAACGGTAAGTTGTTTCTGTAGCCAGGGTAGCCACTGGGCGTTACTGGCGCTGGGCTCCTTCGGATTATAGTATTCCTTGTCTTTATCTGGCATCCCGTGGAGAATGATTGCGTTCTTCATAATACTAATAATAGCAAAAAGCTCAAGGGTTTACCCTATATAGCCACCAGCAAACTGCATGGCTAAATAAGTCCAGCCGATCGCGAAGACGGCTAGGGCCAGGGTATAACCCAAGGATTTTTTTCGCATTACGTCAAAAATCATAAACTGCAGGGGGAAGACCATTAAGGTATATCTTGTAAAGCCGCCAAAAGTTCCGCCAATTATGGGAATTAATAAGTAAAGTAGCGAGTATATAGCAAAGCTTTTTCGCTTAGGCCACCAATAGAAAAATGTCACAATAATCAGGGCTACGAAGATATATTCAATCGGGTTAATGTGTGTAAGTTCCGGCAAAATGGTGTGACTGAACCAACCATGCACGGCCTTTTGTTCGCTGATAAAGGCTATAGGATTGTTAAATTTATGTTTTAGATACAGCCCATAGCCAGCTATGCCAATAATCCCCAAGATAAATGTTTTGCATATATTTATAATCTTGACATGTTCTTCGTACAGAATTAGTAATACTAGAAGTAGAGTTAGTAAACCATTAAGATGCGTTGCTGTCACAAGCAAAGCAAATAATCCAGCCAGCAAATACCGTTTATTTAGCGCAAAGTAAATTGCTGCCAAAGACAGAAAAGCAAACAAACCTTCAGTATAACTAGCAATTAAAAATATCCCTGTCGGGTATAGCAAAAATAACAAAACTCCTTTTAGGGCTTCAATGTTATCAGATAATTTAAAATATTTTTTAATTATTTTGATGTAAAAATAAGTTGCACCTACTAGGCTTGTCCATGAGACTATTAAGCTGGAGTAGAGTGGTGAGGCTATCACTTGATTAACTAAATGGATCAGTATTGGATAAAGCGGGAAGTACTCTGCCGTACCAATACTATAACCGTGTTGTGAAATAGATATGTAACCGATGCCGTCTAAGTTGGCGAGGAAACTTAGGTGGTTCCCCGGTTCAGCTAGATAATGCGACGGCGCCCAAGCATTAACCGGTACTACTTTATTTTTCTGCAATCCTAAACAGACACCCAAAGAAATAATTATTACTACTGATATTATTGCCAGTAATAATTCATGCTTGGCAATATATCCCAGCACCTTATTGACCCAACCGACTAATTTATTTGTGTGTTTAAGATCATTCATTCTCATCAATAATAACATTCTAAGCTGAAGTTCTGATGCCCACAGCCAATATATTTTCAACAGAAATTTTCATATGGCACACCACGCTGTCCGAGGTTCGAACGAGATTAACCTAAAGGTATCTCAAAGATCTTTCTTACACAAGTACCATTATTACCCATCTCAAACAAGCCAACTGATACGAACTCTCCGTCGAACAAAGATAAATCAGCGCTGACAGTTTTTTTAGTGTGCTCATCTTTGAACCGAGTTAATGTAAGGTGTGGCGCAAATTCACTACCAACACTTCGATATCCATAATTTTGAAGATTTATTAACTCAACACCTGTAGCTGTCTTTATTCTTTCCTGATCATTTTTGCGTAACCCGTCCCTTATTGGATTAATTTCTTCAAGAACTTTATTCTGAATACTATCAATGATCTCATTTCTTTTATATTCAACATCAAAATACCCTAATTCTTGATGAAATTCTTTCGGAGTAAGCTTTAAACGTGGAGTGGATTGTGCGATTCTTTCAAGGGCAATCCTTACAGCTTCTATCGAGTCCAGGCTAAGCTGTACCATATAAAGTGAAACGTGAGGGTAATATTCACCTTCTTTTAGGGTAAATAAAGTTTCTTGAGATTTTAATCCTTCACTCGTAGCATAAGCTAACATAGCAATAGATGGTGAAGGAAGTAGAACAACATCACAAGGTATTGAATCCATATATCAATTATAACAATAGAAAAAGACTTCGTATGAAGTCTTTTAACACTAGCGTTATGGTACACTACACTAGATGAGGTTCGAACCGCTTTACTAGTCTTCGACTAACTGTGCGCAATAATAGAAATTGTTGCTAGAAAAATTAAGCAATAGGTCGTCTCAAATAGAAAAGTATATTTACGTAGTTTCCGAATTGCGAAAAGACAACTTAAGATAATTGCTAGAATTATAAAAATCAAGATACTGACTTTATCTATAATATTTAAATATTTACTGTAAACCAGAATAATTATTGGTAAAACAAGCATAGCACCCCCGACTGTAGTAGCCATTGCTTCATGTACCTTACGACTTTTGCCTATAGTTGCAGGCACCCAGACAAATATCATTTCGCATATTGCAGAGATCGCTAAGAGATAGTAAAAACCAACGGGCATATATATTTTAGGTCCAACCCACAGCCACATGAACATGTAATAAAGTGGGAAGAATATTGTCATTGCGATTGAGAATATAAAGCTTGACCGTTTTGAGTAGGCTACTGTCTGGCTAATTGTTTTGAGTACTGCGCCATTCTTATTATGATGAGATTTAACTACTGAACCGATAACTACAAATAAAGCGCCAATTGTATAAAAATCAAAAAACCTCCAGAACTCAACTGGGACAGCAGGAATCATAGATTAATTGTAACAAATAGAAAGCTTTCTAAAATGCTTATGTTTGGTACCCCCGGCAAGACTCGAACTTGCGACCTTAGGCTTAGAAGTCCTCTGCTCTATCCATCTGAGCTACGGGGGCGCTCATGGTGCGGGATACCGGAGTCGAACCGGTGTCCTCAGTTTGGAAAACTGATATATTAACCGCTATACGAATCCCGCAATAATCTAGATTATAACAGATTAGGATCACATTTCATGTAAGACAGTGATATGAGCTCCGATTGAGTTAAGCCTTTCGGCCAAGTCCTCATATCCGCGATTAATCGTATAGACGTTACGAAGCGTGGATGTGCCACCTGCAGCCATCATCCCAATCAGTAGCATAACGGCTGGTCGAATACCGCTTGGGCAAACAACATCAGCTGAACGCCAGCGAGTTGGACCCTCTATGAAAGCGCGGTGCGGATCAGCCAGTTCGATCTTAACACCAATTTTCTTCATCTCGGTGTACATTAGCGCACGATCCTCATATACCCAGTCATGTATTAAAGTTCTGCCCCGTGCCACGGCTACAATCGGTACAAAATAAGGAAGATTGTCGATATTTAGTCCCGGGAATGGACGGCCATAAAGTTTTTCAACTGGGGCCGTAAGACGACCGTTGTGCTCGTAAATCGTAATATCCACTAACTCGGTATAGCCATTATCGGCTTTGTACGATTCGCTGACATCAAACTTCAACCCCATCTTTTCAAGTTTTAGAAGTTCAAGCTCAAGAAACTCTAGTGGCGCCCTCTTCACAGTAATAGAAGAATCGGTTGTGACGGCAGCAGAAATAAAGGTCATGGCCTCTACCGGATCTTCACTTGGAGAATATGTAACATTCTTCTTTATCTCTGCGAGTCCTTGTACGCGCAAAGTAGTGGTGCCAATGCCATCGATTTTTACACCAAGTTTTCGTAAGAATAAACACATGTCCTGGACAGCATAATTTGCACTAGCCATTTTAATGACTGTCTCGCCAGGCGTTCTAGCAGCAGCCATAAGAATGTTTTCGGTCGTCGTATCGCCTGACTCATACAGAACAACCGTACGTTTGGGTAAATGTTTATGAACCGTTATGTTGTAGTTGCCCGTTCGGGTAACAACTTCAACACCAAATTCTTCCAAACCATAAAGATGTGGCAGTACTGTTCGTCTACCAAGCTCACAGCCTCCAGCATAGGGTATTTGGAACTCTTTGAGATGATGCATCAGTGGACCGATAAACATGATAACGCTGCGAGTCTTCCGGGCAGCTTCTTTGTGCATCTTGTCCATATTCAGCTTGAGGGGAGGCTTAATTTCAAGATCATTGCCAACCCAGCGAATCTTTACGCCTATGCTCTCAAGAACCTCGATCAGACGATTTACTTCCTCAATACGGGGTACGTTCTTAAGTCTTGTCGTACCTTGATTTAATAAGCTAGCAGCCAATAAGCCAACTGTCGCATTTTTGGACGATTTAACACTGATCGAGCCGTGAAGTTTGTGTCCGCCTTCTATTCGTAAATTAATTGAGGCATCGCTTAAGCTAATAAGAGATTTATTGAGGACATCGCTGATTCGGCCTAGGGTTTCTAGGCTTAGGTTCTGATGACCATGCTCAATACGGTTAACCGCGGACTGTGAGGTGTGAAGTCGGCCGGCAAACTCGGCTTGCGTTAAACCGCGTTCTTTTCTTATCTGAGATATTAAATCGCCAATTTTGGCATTTGTACTAGGCATTTGTTCATCTAATATACCATATGTGATACATTTTGTCCATCAGTTTAATAGTTTTTGTTTTTATTTAAGAGGTGATAAATATTATAGGCCTGAAGTCAATATATTGCTACAATTAAATGTATAACTCATCTGAGGCTAAATGAAGAGGAGTGCTCTATGAAAAAATTACAAGATGGGCAACTACAGAAGTTAATAGAAGCTGAAGAGCAAAGACAGCGTGATGAACTTGAGCTAATCCCAAGCGAAAACTATGTTAGTCGTGATGTATTAACGGCTTTGGGCAGTGTATTTACCAACAAATACTCGGAAGGATATCCTGGCCGACGTTACTATGGCGGTCAAGAAAACACTGATAAGATTGAAAATATTGCCATAGACCGTGCTAAAAAATTATTTAATGCGGACCATGCCAACGTTCAGCCACATTCCGGTGCACCGGCAAATATAGCCGTCTATCAGGCCTGGCTTAACCCAGGTGACACGATTATGGCAATGAGACTTGATCATGGCGGTCACCTCACCCACGGTGCCCCAGTGACTGCAAGTGCTAAACTTTATAATTTTGTACGTTATGGGGTTAAAGACGTTGAAACTGGCGAAATTGACTACGAAGAAATGCGACGCGTTGCCCTCAAAGAAAAACCAAAGATTATTTTGGCTGGCTTTAGCGGATATACCAGAAGCCTGGATTATGCCAAAATTGCCGCTATCGGCCAAGAGGTCGGAGCGGTGCTAATGGCAGACATGGCCCATATAGCTGGTTTGATCGCTGCCGGAGTACTACCTAACCCTTTTGACTATGGCTTTAACATTATTACAACCACTACCCACAAGACTCTACGGGGTCCGCGTGGTGGCCTAATACTAACTAAAGGGACTGTTAGCAATCCTCTTAGGGCTCCTGAAAAAACCATAGATAATTTACCTACCCTTATAGACCGAGAAGTCTTCCCGGGATCTCAGGGCGGACCACACATGAACACCATATTTGCTAAAGCTGTGGCCTTTGGAGAGGCCCTAGATCCATCATTTAAGGTTTATGCCAACAATATACTTATAAATGCCAAGCGCTTGGCAGACGAGTTACTCAAACGAGACTTCAAGTTAGTGGGCGGTGGTACGGATAATCACATGATCATGATCGATATGTTTGGTAGTTATGGATTAACCGGGCGAGAAGCCCAGGACGATCTTGATAAAGTCGGACTACCAGCTAATTGCAACGCCATACCGGATGATAAGCTTCCACCATACCGTCCAAGTGGCCTTAGACTAGGTACGCCAGCCATCACTACAAGGGGCTTAAAGGAAAATGACATGGTTACAATTGCAGACTGGATTTTACAGACCGTCAAAGCCCATGGTAATGATAAAAAGTTAGCGACCATAAAAGCCGAGGTCGTAGATTTTGCCAGAAGATTCCCACTACCTAGTGATATCTAAAAATTAGGGTAATAGTTCCGGTTCTTGCGAGAGAGTGACATTAAATATCTCTTGAACGATATCGACAATTTTTTTCTTGAATATCATAAGATCGTTGGTAGTCTTGGCGCTCTCATTAACGAGTATTAATGGTTGGCTGAACCAAGTTGCCATGCCGGTCTCATGATCATGCATGTCTTTGAACCCAGCTTTTTCTATAAGCCATGCAGCGGATAGCTTATACTTGCCATCATTAGTCGGCCAATGCTTAATATCTGGATAACGTGCAGCTAGCTCATTAAAGGCGTCTTGGTCAATAACTGGGTTGGCAAAGAATGACCCGTTATTAGCAATTTTAGCGGGGTCAGGCAACTTAGAGGTTCGGATTTCATAAACTGCCTTGCGTATGTTTTGCGGGGAATAATTGGTGATGTTTCGCTGGCTTAGATAGTCTTGGAGTGATGAATAAAAAGGTGGTTGCATATGCGTTCTGTACAAGTGAAAATTCAGATAAGTAATGAAATATCTGCCCTTGGCAGTGGTATTGAATATGCTGGAACGGTAATTAAACCCACACTCCTTATTACTCAGGATTATGAAGTTTCTGGTTTCTCTGTCATAAGCTTCCACGCTGTCTAGGGTCTGGGAAATTTCTTGCCCATAGGCACCAACATTCTGCACCGGAGTTGCACCGGCTGTTCCGGGAATTAAGCTAAGCGCTTCGATTCCGCTAGCGTTGTCCGCAACACTCCGCGCCACTACACCGTCCCAATTCTCGCCAGCACCGACTCTTATGAAATAGTCTTTATCGTCTTCATTCGTGACTTCATATCCAGGAAATTCATTGACAACAACTAGGCCATTAAAACCCTCGTCTCGCCAAATAATATTGCTGCCTGAACCAATCATCAAAACTGACAGCTCTCTTCTATCTGCCCAATCCAATGCGTCCAACAGCTCTTCCTTGCCCCGGACGTGAACCAAATAATTGGCCTTTCCCCCGAGTCGCATGGTTGAGTACAGCGCTAGGGGGACTTCATGCATTATTTTCATTAACTTTCATTATACCTCAGTGTTTAGCTTAGGCTTGCTTAGTACCCAAGAAGCGCGTTAATATATAGGTTATGCAGAAACCTTTCCTGGAGTTAGGCAATGAACTAAAAGCTATTCGCAACAAACAGCACGAGAGCCTTGCGGAAGTTTCTGGGGCAGTAGAAATTGATATCGACTTTTTAGAGCGTATTGAAATTGGTCAAGAACGCCCCAGTGAAGACCTGCTGATGTTACTTATTAGCCATTTTGATATTACCGAAGACGATGCCGTAGTGCTTTGGCAAATGGCCGGGTATTATGATCAGACAAATGTTGATAGAAACCCACTATTGAATGACCCGAATCATCCTGTAGTTGTCATGATGGCATTAGATAGCAGAATAATTTACAGCGATGATGCTCAAGTCAGTGTTGATAAAAAGGGCGTAGTGCTGAACTTTCTCCAGCACGGAGGAATAGCAAACCAACAGATACCAATTGCTAGAGTTGGTATGAGTCACGAGCAAGCTAAGAATTTATTAATAACCTTACATCAATCGTTGGTGACTGGGACTGAAGCCACGAAACAGAAAAGGCTTACTATCTCCAAGCAAAAAAATATCTCGAAACGTAAGAAATCCAATAGCCAAAAATAGAAAATACGACTTGGTCCTTTTTGTAAATGCTATTTACAGATAAGAACTTGGGGTGATATCTGGTATAATTGGCTTTATGCGCCCGTAGCTCAGCGGATTAGAGCACTTGTCTTCGGAACAAGGGGTCGGCGGTTCGAATCCGTCCGGGCGTACCATTATATTTTTTAATGTTATAATCTCTGTTTATCTTGTTCTGATATTGCATTTTTTGGCTCGAATCCTACTTGCTCGGCCAGATACAATCACACTAGCGATCAGGGTGTTTAGCGCTTTCGTGGAGATGATTGATAGCTCTATATGCAAGAAACAAAGTTAAAACAGCTATTGGTAACTCAACTAATATGGCAAGCAAAAGTGCAACCCACTGTTGTTTCCCCGATTTTGAAGTTAATATGTCAAACCAGGCATCAATGAATAGGATGGTTGATAATGAAATCGCCGATAATGTAAACCAAATAGTTTTTCTAATAGCAAGGAATGCTGTTAAGGCAAATAAGCATAACATTAAAACATCAAAACCCGCCCAAGCAAGATCCCAGTGATGAGCAAGCTGGCGTTCTGGTAGATCTTCTGCAAGAATATATATCCATGGTGCAAGTACAATAACCGCAACGGCATAAAGTCCTATAACCCAATTAGGTATCACCCATTTAGGAAAATGAAATATTTGTTTTTCCATGCGTGTCTATAATAACAAATATAATTAGTGGTTGTCTTTTATAATCTCAAATAGACCAGACCGTGAAGCTCAGCTAAGCACCATACTGTCTGATTAATACATATTGTTCACTAGTATAGTTCGAACCTCAGACAGTATGCCGTACCATTTTATTTACGCTTATACGTTTGGTGCTTGCGCTCTTTTATTACTCTGGTTTATTAATTTCTTATCAAATGTCCAAACAGGTAGTACGTTCTGCAATTCTGCGTAATTAAGAAGACAGCAATCCAAGAATGACCATAAAGGATGTTCAGAATATTCTGTGAGTGCTCGTTGGAAGAGTGTACGGCTACAGTTAAAAATTGGCTCATCTATAACTTTGTGAAGATTATCAGATACTAGGCTTCGTGGTATCTCATAAAACTTCTCAAGAGCAAAGGCTAACTCAACTAGTATTACATCTGGCACATGGAGTTCTTTGGTAGCTGCAAAAAGTTTATCTATAGACTTAGTGCGATTAATATCACGATCTAACAGCCAGTCCAGCAATATATTAGTGTCAACCATTATTTTCCACTAAATTCCTGAGCAACGTGCATGTCATAACCAACTCCGCTCACATAATTTTTATGTGATGTCTTGGCTTTTTCTAGGGCAAGCTTATTTGCTTGACGTATTTCTTTAATTGTTTGGGCCCGCTTGAGCGTGTACTCACCTGTCGATGGATTCTTAGTAAAAGATATAAGCATCCCAGGCTTAACTCCTAGATGATCACGTATTTCCTTAGGAATTGTTGTTGTACCTTTGCTAGTAAGTATGGTTTTGTATATCATGTATGAATGATAACATATAGTATTACCACAAATCAAAAGTATTACGACCTAATTACAGTGGTTCGAACCCCGGGCATTATGGTGTACCATATTTGCAACAAACAAAGACATCAGATCCGACGTCTTTTTTGATACTATTAATCTATGGACGATGAACTTTTAGACTTGGTAAATAAAAACGACATAGTTATAGGTACTATAAACCGCAAAGATTATAAACAACTTTTGGCTAAAGATATGGGTTATATACGTGCATCCGATCTGTTTATCATGAATAGCAAAGGTAGACTATATGTACCTGTACGCACCGCACATAAAACAATCGCACCAAATGGTCACGATTACAGTGTCGGTGGACACGTTGGATCGGGGGATGATTATCTTTCTACAATTATTCGTGAAGCTAAAGAAGAATTAAACATCGATATTCAAAAGGAAGATACAGCATTTATCACAAAAACAGTTTCTGAAACTATAAAGTACATACGCTGCGTTTATCTAATGTATTGCGATGAGACACCCGCGTTTAACCCTGATGACTTTGTTAGTGCTGAATGGCTTTATCCAGACGAGCTAATTAATAAAATTGATGAGGGGCATCCCGCAAAGAGCAGTCTCAAAGATACTGTGATCTTGTTACAAGGATACCTTGATAGCCACAAGTAAGATTCGAACCTCAGACGCTATGACATACTTGTCTTTGCGCTACCTTTGACAAACAATCAGTTTTGCAGTTAAATAAAGCTTGTAATAAACCTGAAATTAGTTAAAACAAAAATGTTTTTATTTAAAAAGAAATTAAACTCTAGCGGCTTTGGCCATATAGAACTAACATTGTTGGTTATTGTTGTGGTTGGCATATCTGGTGTTGGATACTCCGTCTATAAACATCTTGAAAAGAATACCGTAAACACCTATACAGCTCTAACCTCTTTTGTGTCTAACGGTATTCCATTTACTGAAAAAGCCTGTATTGCTTCTCAAACTGGTACCGCACCTAACTATATAGATACAGTAACTGCGTTAATATCCGTAAACGAACAAGCCGGTCCACGTACAGAGGTTATTAAAAACGGTAATGTCGTTACGGGTACTGGGTATAATCCTCTAGCATTTTATAGTATCGATGGCATTGCTCCTGTAACGGAAGATAATTGGGTTACTAGCTCGACCTCTACTATTAAATTTAATCTGGTGCCAAGTATATCAAGCGCTAGTTTTAACTTAGGCGTAGAAGCAACTCCGGGTTTGGCCATCCCAACTCCTGGATCATCTCAAACTATTGGTTCATTGACCTTATGTAACGCACCAATAAAAGTCTCGGTTGCAACGCCAAAGACTAAAACCATAATCCCAGTAATAAAGACCGTGACATCAGGGGCGACAACGACAACAACTACCACCATAGTAAACCCAGCCACAAAAAAGACTACAACTACGACTGCAACTACCAATACAGTAACAAAAAAGACCACTACGACAACCACCACTACGCCTACTACTCCAACCTCACCAACCACGCCGACCACGCCGACCACTCCACCAGCCACGCCCGCACCGACTATCTCACTAAGTGCTGCACCGACTAGCCTAACTTCCGGTAGTGCTTCTGTGTTGACTTGGAGTAGCACTAATGCCACTAGTTGCACCGCTTCGGGTGCATGGAGTGGCAGTAAAGCTACTTCCGGGTCTATTACTACATCAGGACTAACCATCACTTCAAGCTATAGCTTGAGTTGTAGTGGCGCTGGTGGAACTACTCTAGCAATTATTGTCGTGACGGTTACTGCTCCAACAACTTGCGCCAGCTCACCGCCAACAACTTCAAACAATCCCCTTTACCCTCTGTCTCAAGTTGAAAATTTCTCTGGTACAACCCTTCCTAGTGTTTGGCGTGACTATGGTAATGAAGTTCAGCAACCATCTGGTTATGTTGCCGCTGATCATGCCGTCTTTGTGCCTGGTACTGGCTTTGAACTTCAAGGCTACCCTGATTCAATTAGTGGCAATATTGGTGGAGTTACTGGAGGAAGTGGAGCAGTTTTGACTTATGTACCAAGCTCCGGTGGGTATGATGTTTGTTTCTCAATGAGCTCCGGCAACTGGCAGGATGTTCACTTAGTTTTAATCTCTTGGCCTACAGATAACAACTGGAATGAAGGAGAGAATGATTTCTTTGAAGGTAACCCTCAGGATATGGAGATAAATGTTCATGAAATCGGATCTAGTCCGCAAACCAATGTCTGGCAAGGAACTTGGCCATCCACTCTCGGTAATGGCAGTCCTCACCTTATCTCTACTCGTTGGGATCCAATTAACGGTTATAGGTTCTATCTAGATGGAACTTTAGTTGCTACCGCACCAATTAGCTCAACTGTTACTACCCCAACTACTAGTCATTTCTTATCGATGCAAATGCAGGATATGGATGAGGCTAGTACAAGTACTGAAACCGCTACTATCCATTGGACTGCTTCTTATGGGTATAGTAATTGATTCACTGATTGTTGAAACCGTTCGAACCTCAGGCAGTGTGGCGTACCAAGCAATATTACAGATTCATTTATCTCTAACCTTTACTGGTGCCATTTAGCATATCCGTTGTTAAGGTTCTGACTTCCGGACTATGACGTGCCGCACCACAATCCTTATATTGAGTATTCTAATAGATTATCATTATCGTCAAAATGAAAGTCACCCTTAATATATTCACCCTTAATAACTTTGGGTAACCAATACTTATCATCAGACCACATCTTATCGTAGGGTATTTTGTTTATAGAAAACCATCGAGGCGCCATTTCTTCAGTTTCTTTGGGTTCTCCTTCCCAGTTTTTACATACAAAAACTATTACCTGTTGATCCCATTCTTGCCTTTTAGGCGGAAAATAAAAATTGAGAGTTGCTACTTCTTTTATGTCTTTAGGGATAACCAGTATTTCTTCCTGGCATTCTCGTATTGTTGTTTCCTCAATAGTTTCACCTTTATCGGGTTTCCCCCCGACGCCGTTCCATTTTCCCTCCCCGAACCCTCGCTTTTTCATAGCTAATAGTATCTTATCGTTGTCTATTAAAAATAGAAGTGTGGCCTGCTTCATGCCTGCAATTATAGACCAATAGAAGGTGATACATTTAAATTTTTAAATTGTGTTTCTTGCTTCGTAGGCTATGATGTACCAAATTTTAACACTTAGGATTCTGTGCTCAGAGATCTGCTATTGTAAGCACTATCTTTTGGGCGATAGCTTAAGCAGTAGCGCCTTGCCCTAGATCACTAAGTAATGTAACAAGTTGTTCTTTCTCGATACCGGAGCAATTAATGTTTTCATTATGGGCTATCAGACTGCCTTGTATGAGCCTCTGGAACTTCAACACATCGCTTCTTCGTAAGTAATTAATAGTCTGAATGCTATTAATGAAATACTTAGACGATAGGACGAGAGACCCAAATAATGGACCAACCTTACCTTGAACGCTTAGTATGTCCCTAATCTGGACACTCATTATGTCTGCAGTCCTGAAAGAAGATCGGTGGACAATAGTGAGTTTTTCCCTGTCAATATGGATAGTATCTCGAAAAAAAGTAAATGGAGCTATCGTATCTGCCGTAAGTAATGTTTCCTGAGATTCAGTTGTTGTGAACAATAACTTTTCCTCAGGCGTACTTTCTATAGTCGGGGCTAGATTTTCGGTTCTCTTACGACGTAATCCTCTGCGCCTTACTACTTTATTAATTGCCATAACGGCATCTAGTGAATTGTTCGAGTCCCAAAATCTATAGGTATGTTTCATGATATAACCTTTCCACGCCACGTTTATGCGTGTGTTGCTCTTGTATGTTAAAGAAAATGTAGACCATGCACTACAAACAGCAGGTCTATAAATTGGCCTGAAATTTGGTGGGAATATGCCAAAGTTTGTGATTATATGAATGCTGGCTTCTAGGCCTTTGGGCTAGTTGTCTAAAATTTATTCTCATTCGAGAACTATTTTCTACTCTCTCAAAAACTAGTTCCGTGGATTCACCTGTGAAGATAACATCTCGAGACTCATTATTATCGTGCAAATACTGTCCGGAATTAACTGTTGGGTGTTTTTGCTGAATGTTCGTTCTTGCATTTGTTGAATGAGACATAATAATCTCCTCTCATTATTTGCTTGATGGAACAATGTCTAGCAGTTTTAGTAACACCCTCCTTGCAATTGATGCTCATGCTAATGTTAGCTTGCATTAATCATTATTACCTTATTAGTTAACTAAGTATGTGCTGTATGTCACTCCTCTGAAGAGTTGGTGTGTTCTCTTGCAACAGACCTTCAGTAACGTCGCTAGGGGGTAAGTTTCTCGCTGTCTTTATGTATTATTTCAGCTTCTTTGATCGACCTGCCGAGATGCCTAGCGATGATTGCCATGCGAATAGGAGTCATATTTGCCATCTGTTCAACGTCTTTCATTCTTGGATCGATGTCAACGCTGGGGTGGAGTTCGTCTCTTCTTGGTCTAGGGTGTAATACGATGCTGTCACGGGGCATTTTTTGGATTCTTTGGTAGTCAACAACCCATCCCTTATAGTCCTTAGCCAACTTTTTGCTACGAGCAGCCTCCGCTTTTTTGACTCCTGTGTACTCGTCGGGGTTACGGCCTAAATACAAAACGTTAGCATATCGCATGGCGCCATCCAAGTCCTTCGTCCGCGTCAGTCTGTCGCCAAGCAACTCTACTAAATCCTCCGGTACGACTGCTGCCTTGGATTCGACTGCGATTATGTTCATGCCAAGTATAGCGGCACCGATCATAAATGAATGGTGAGCGCGATATCGCTCATGATCGCCTACCATTGCAACTTCTACGCCGGCAAATTGTCCAAATTGCTTGTATATAGTGAATTCGTCGCCAAGAGCTTGGGTAGGGTGTTCATTTTTACCATCTCCTAGGTTAATAACTGGTACGGACTGCCAAAGCTGATCTTGTTCAAAGGCTTGCGCGATGACGCGTGCAGCGAGCGCAGGACCCCTGTCCTCTTCCGTGCGAATTCCCAAAATATCTGCTTGAGCAGCAAAGGCTACCCATGAGTCTTCAATTGATTCGCCCTTTGCCTCCGATGAACTGCCCATGCCGCTAATTAATACTGCTGATCCACCTAACTTATGCATTGCCGCCGTAAGGCTGCCGCCGGTTCGGGTGGAAGGCTGCCGCATAACTACTCTCATTTCTACATTAGACAGCAAAGCTACGCCGCGTTGTTTAGGGTCCTGGACGAATCTCTCTGCGGCGTACGCTTCCTCGATGTAGAGGTGTATATCTTCCGCGCTGAGTTGCCTCATTGAGAGTAAGTTTTTGCCTGTCGGATCGCCATTTATCGGCTCCATAACTACTGAATAATCGATTGGCTCTGGCGGTCCTAAAGTATTAATCTCTGGTGTTTTCATCACTACCCCTCCTTATAAAAAAACCAGCAGGTTGCCCCACCGGTTATTGTTATTGTTCTTATCCCTATGAAAATTTATAAAACTCCGTTGCTTAGTATAACATGCGTGTTTTAGCTAGGCTCAAAACAGAGGAGTTTAAACATAAACGGTATGGAGGGGCTATGTGGAAGCTATTGCAACCAAATTACAAGAGAAACCATATGTATTTATTGTGACTTTCAATAAAACTGTTGCGTGGAGCACGTGACTTTGCTATAATGACTATATGAAGCAAAATGTAACAGTTCAGTTAGATCAAGCTATAATCCGTGATGCTAAAGTTTTGGCGGCAAGAAGGTCGTCGTCTCTAAGTAAGCTTTTATCAGATCAAATACGGCTGATTGCCGCCCAAGAAGCTGACTATGAACATACCAAGAAGCTGGCTTTAGCCAGGCTTGACAAGGGTTATGCTTTAGGTGGGACTAAGATGCCCACTCGAGAAGAAATATATAGCAGATGATATTTTTGGATACCAATATTCTAGTTTATGCTTACGACTTAGATGAAAAACTAAAACATCAAATAGCCAAAGATATTTTGGCTGATTGCTGGAATAATCGTTCTGGTGCCCTTAGTACCCAAGTACTCCAAGAGTTTTATGTAACTCTAACGCGTAAATTGCCGAAAAAACTGCCTGTTCACGAGAGCAGAGAGATAATTAGAGAACTCATGTCATGGTCTATTTATCAAATTACGCCCGTAGATATAGTTAAGGCGTCAGAGCTAGAAGAAAAATACGGATACACATTTTGGGACTCTCTGATTATTGCGGCTGCTCAAAATACTAATGCAGAAATATTGTATAGCGAGGATATGCAAGATGGGCAGCAGTTGGACAATCTAAGAATTATCAACCCCTTTAAGTAGAGGTTGTGTTACTTGTGGTTGGGGAGGTGCTATGTGGAAGCTATTGCAACCAAGTTGCAAGAAAACCCGACTGTGTTTATAGCTACTTCTTAGGACACGGTGCTTGGTATATCTACCGAAACTAAGCTACTTATTGTTGGAGATTTGTCAGTATCAAATAAGCAATTCGTTGGCAATAGTAAATTAAACTAATGCTTTAGACTTCTGCTGGCATTAATTGTTTGTCTAATAGAATTTGTAAAGTGTCCAATAAGGGGCACCTGCCCAAATCGAGTAAGTACCCATAGAAGTAGAGCAACTATAATAGTTCCGCCGATTATGGCTCCGAAACCTGACGCTAACCCTTTATAAAACGTGAATAATACAGCCTGCTTTTTATTAATATAGCCGAGATTATAAAATTGTTGGAGTTTTTTACCCAGTTCCAGCTGTTGCTTTTCCTCAGGTATTAAACGTGAAGCCATACTTGAAATTATATCGTTAGAACTTAGCATTGCAAACTACAATAATAATCACAGTCTTTAACGCAAGCACAATAAATGATTTACAGTTCGTGGAGGACGACTCAAGCTATGGGTTACCACAATTAATGGCAGAGATAACACGTTGGCGTACTGTCATAGCTGCTGAGTACTCCCACCACGCTTTGACTACATATAAAGTCTGATTTGTTCGGGGCTTTTAAGGGACTGCTCGGTTGCAATACTCAACTATTGGATTAGTTGTACTGTAGATAATGAGCCTTGAAATGCTTGTTGTTCACTACTTAATAGATTAACTAGGGAGCTACTTGCGCCGTTCGGAAGACAGGTGTCTTGAGGTTCAGTATAAGAGATGTAATATGTACTGTACTGTTTAACTATCGTAACGTCTGGTTCTTTTTGCCCTGTTCCCTGACCCTTAGTCAACACGCCCAGTGCGTCAAAGTTTGCTGAGTCTGTACTACTATTGGCGGTGCAGCTACTTGCTTCTGAAGCCAGTAAACTAGTGGACATATCAGCAGCCGAGGATTGCGTTGAATAGTTATAAGTGAGCGTAGATAAAGACGATGGAACGGTTATCTGGATTCCTAGCTCAGGTATTTTAAATACCGACGTTGTTGGGGTGGTGCTTGTTGTAGTTGTGGTAGAGGTATTCTTTGTTGAGGTTGTTGGTTTAGTGGTTGATGTAGTAACTACGGGGGTCGTAGCAGTCTTGTGGTGATTCTTGTAGACCATATAGCCTACTACGCCAATCAAGGCAACTATAACTATCACTAATATTAACTCGACTGCGCTAAAGCCTGATTCGTTTTTATTTAGTTTATTCATAATGAAAGTTTAGCATAAGCTTTAAGTGTTGGGGGTAACCAATCGCAATTTTACTAGTTTAATTTATGTGTCTGAAATCAAAAGTGTTTACGCCCCAAGGATAACAGATATAAAAGTGGCGGGTTTCTATCGAAAACTGATGATTCTGTATTCGTGGAGGGGCTATGTGGAAGCTATTGCAACCAAACTACAGGAAAACCCGACTGTGTTTATTGCATCTTTTTAGGCCACTGTGCTTTTAATATCTACCAGCTTCAGAGTAGTTTTAAGCATTCAGTGACTTTTATTATTTTTATTCGCTTATATTCTCTCAAGTCTAGAAGTTGCTTGTCTCCAGTTACCAAATAATTAACATCTCCCTTAACCGCAGTCTCTAGTATCCGATTATCTGGTTTATCGGGTAGTATGTCTAGAAAAGGTTCAAAGTATAAAATCTCACTTTCTCCTAAGAGATTAGTCAGATTTGTTAAATTCTTGGGGCTAACTTTAAACTTTTCTTCTAGAATACGATTAGTTTCAGAAATTATATAGGGTGATAGAACCAATTGATGTGCCCCGCCCATAGTGCTAAGCAACAGCTTCTCTGGCTGTCCATCAAACAGCAAAGCAGAAATAATGACGTTAGTATCTAGAACTAAACGCATTATCTATGACCTTTGACTACTGACTATTTTTGCAACCTCAGTCTCGCTCAGGTCGTTGCCCTTATATTCGCCTCTAACGGAGTCAGTTAGATTTTCCCATTGCTCCAACGTAGCTAGTTGCTTTCGTACAGCTTGACGAACAAAATCGCTACGACTGTAACCTTGTTTCTTGGTTTGAGAGTCAATCCTCTGAACAAGTTTGGCCGGCATTGATATATTAAATGTTTGTGACTTCATACAATCATTGTATGTGATTATTGGGTTGCTGTCAAGTAGTGAGGCCACAGTGCTAGTGCGTATCTAACACCTAGTGGGATTAGAACTATTTAACAGATATAAAAATGCCTCTCAAGTTGGAGAGGCATAGGTACGAACTAAATTACATCTGTTGAATATACTTGGAGGGGCTACGTGGAAGCTATTGCAACTGAAATACAATTAAATCCTAAAGTATTTGTAACAATACTGACTAACGCTTACGATGGTCAGTAAAGAAATAAACAATTGCGACGAATGGATGGATTATAAACATACCAACTATCCACCAAGTCTTTGCTTTATCGCTAAGCTTTTTATTAAGGGCTGCGTCAACAATCATCCATATTTCGAAAGCAAGAATCAATAACGCGACTAAAATAATGATCGGAAGCCATACTCCGAGGTGCCAAGTATGATGACTGTACATAGCAAGTATTATAGCATTCTTTAGGAGTGTAAAAACGCTTATGGTAGTGGAGGGGCTACGTGGAAGCTATTGCAACCAAATTGCAGGAAAATCCATTGCTGTTTATTACTAGCTTAAGCGTCGCGCCTTAACACTAACCAATAAGTGGCTCCTATAGGTATTACCGCCAATATTAAATACAGGGCTGTTTCAATTCTTTGAAAGTCCCAATATCTATACGACGGCTGATATTGAGTTTCTTGTTGATATCCAAGTGAGCTCAGGCAATTAAGACTTACGGCTGGTCCACCATTCTGACTATCAATTGCTTCTGGTGTCCCGTTCCCAGTAGGAGCGGCTACGGCTTTACTATGTCCACTTGGTATTCCACCAAATCCTGGAGGAGAAGTAACAATACATTGTTTAGGCGGATTAGCCCAATCAAGAGGCTGATTCTGACTACTTACTGTCGTTTGACTGACTATCAGTGTAGCGCCGTTAGTGGTAGGGTCGTTTGAATTAGTAGGCGCTCCGTTAATCTTTGAGTTGTTAAGTAAAGACATTTTGTAGCTAACTGGTGTTTCATAGTGCGGCCTTATAAAATTAGGCACGACAACCAGTACGATAGCAATCAATAAGACTAAAGTAATACCAAGAGCTACCATTGTTCGTCTAAACCAAGCACCAAGCGCAATGCCCAGACTAACAGCAAAGACACTATAAGCAACAGGAGCTATACCCTGAGTGTTGAAGAAGATTTCATGAAATCGGTTTAGGTTTATGGCATTGTTTGTTTTAGACCACCAAGTCATTAGAGCTGCAAACGCACCAGCAATAATTACCGTACCGAGAATTACCCAAATCAGTTTAACGGTCAACCACCTTTTACGAGAAACGCTTTGTGTCCATACTAACTTGTTTGTGCCATCAGTATATTCCCTTGCTAGAAGCGGCACACCCCAGAATAAGCCTAATACAATTGGGATAAACAAAAACGATACAGGTACAAGGTGAAGTATGAGACCATCTCCGTTACCTTGGAATAACTCACCACTTACCTGACTGCATGTATTTGTATTACCACAAGTAGCAAGAGCGTGTTGATAGGTGTGCCAGTAATGTAAACCGGTTGGTATCATTAGTGCTGCAAATAAAGCTAGAAATATACCGGCAACCATAAATTGTTTGCGGTGTTGTCGCCAAGCTAACCAATTCATCGGACACCTCCTTTCGCTGCTATTGTGTCTGCCTGTTCTCTACTTTGCCCCATATAAGCAAGTACAATTTCTTCAATATCTACATCCCTCATATGCCAGTGTGAGTCGTGATACTTAGTATCGTTTAGGCGGACTAATAGAGTAGTTTCTCTTGCGGTATGTGATTGCTGGATAATTGTATATTTATCGCTGTCAACTGCTTCTTTTCGTACTCCAACCAGCAATTTGTGAGATTTAAGAGCAGTTTCAATATCTTCACAAAGTTGTGTTTCTCCAGAGGCTAGGATAACAATGTGGTCACAAACTCGCTCTAAGTCAGCTAAAAGGTGTGAGGACATAACTACTGTGAGTTCACCATCAGCGTCAGTTACGGCTTGAGCTAAAGATTTTAAGAAGTCTATACGAGCAAGGGGGTCTAGAGCAGCAACAGGCTCATCAAGCAGGAGTAGCTTTGGTTTCTTTGCTAATGCCAAGCCTAAAGCTACCTGCGCTCTTTGACCGCCAGATAATTTACCGACTGGGCGGTCAAGCGGTATGGCTAGTTCATTGAGACGTTTTGTAGCTAATTCAGAGTCCCAGTTGTCATTAAGGTGTAGACCCATAGCAATATGTTCTTTTGCATTAAGCCGAGCATACATAGGTATTTCTTGGGCTAAATAACCAATCTCAGATAAATATTCAGGGCTTTGAGAGGGGGATTTATTTAGCACATTTGCACTACCCGCACTTGCTCTACTGAGACTAACTAGCAGCTTTAGCAGAGTAGTTTTACCTGCGCCGTTTGGGCCAACAAGTGCCGATACACTTCCTTTAGGAACATTGATACTACAATCTTTTAATGCCCAAAACGACCTATACCTTTTCCCAAGACCTTTAGTCTCGATGGCGTTTTTACTTATTGTTTGTTGATTCATTATTACCCCTCTTAATGTTATGCAACGTTGAATTTATTAGCGCTTCGATTGATTCTTCATCAAGCCCAGCTTTCTTTGCTTCGTTAATCCAGTTGATTAAACTATTCACTACTGCGTTTTGTATTTCTGGCGGAGGTCCTGCTGGTCTACCCAATACGAATGTACCACTACCAGTTCTTCCTTCGACAAGTCCTAACATTTCCAGCTCCCTATAAGCTTTGAAAACGGTGTTAGGGTTAATAGCTACCATGCCTACTACTTCTTTTACAGTGGGCAATTGGTCTCCCTTCAGAAGTATCCCTAGACGAATAGCTTGCTTAACTTGCTGTACGATTTGAAGGTACGGTGGAACTCCAGAATGGGTACTAAGTCTGAATGTAATCATAATAGTACCATTATACTAGGTTCATAGTGAAATTATAAGCCTGATTTTTAGTGTGTCAAATATAAATAGAAATAGTATCCACACACCATCACGGACTCGAACTTTTTAACAGATACGAATGAAGCTCTAAAAACAACACTTCCAACTTAGAGACAAATTCTTATCTGTTAGCAACTAATGGAGGTGCACCCCAGTAATAATTTACACTTCTTGATAGAAGAAATGGTGCGTTGGAGGGGTATTATTGGTCAAGATTACAGTAGAAGTAAGCAGAATAAGCCTAGTCATTATCCTTAGTATTCCCTGTGTGATTAACACTTTATTATTAGACTAAATTTAGTAAAGAAGGTTAAACGACCCTTTTTACTTACTTTTATTGGTGGTGTTTACTACCCTGATTGTATGAAAGTAATGACTGAAGTGAAATAATGATGACTGGGATACTTAATAGTCCAGTCAACCATTGGCCTACACTTGTAGTCTCGCCTGGTTTGAAAACATCATGAAAGAAAATCATGTCTACAAACAGGAAGCCTAAAATCAGAACTATATAAATTAACTTTTTCATATTCTTATTATACAACACTAATCTTCCCAGCTGTGGCCAAGCTCACTAAGAACAAGCCAGACTCTGACATCTTTAAGTTCTGGAACATTTTTCATTATATGAGACCTTACAGCCAAACAAATATCATCCTGCTTTTCTACCCTCTCGCTAAAAGCATGAGCAAATATCTCAAACTCCATGTCGGCTATCATTCCTTCTGATGGAGTATGTAGTAGTCTGACGGTTATGTCGTTTGTTTTAAGGCTTATTTCATTACAGGTTAATTGTTTGGCAATTAATTCCTTTAGGTCATCAACATGACTTAGAACCATATCTTTTTGCTTTTCGCTTGAATAATATGTGTTTACTATAGGCATGGCTTAACTATACCAAATACTTAAGAGTTGGGTTCAAACAAAACTAGACTGGTCTATCAAAAATACAGATACAAAAGTTAGTGGAGGGCCCAGTGGGACTTGAACCCACGACACCCTGCTTAAAAGGCAGGTGCTCTAACCAGCTGAGCTATGGGCCCATTACATTCAGTTTGACCTGAACTTATCAAAAACCATACGAATCATTTAACCCTCCGTATGGTTGCTTTTTTCCTTAATATAAAGGAAATAACTCCTTACATTATCTTGCTTTTTACTGATAAGTCAATGCTTCTTAAGAAGACCGCTCTTAGAATGCTTGCCGTTTTGACGACCAAGTAACATAAAGACGATACAACTAAGCGCCCCAAAAACTACTATTACTGTTTGATATTGGTAATAATGATGCCAAATACTGGCGTTTTGTATATTCATGCTTAGGCCAGCCGGCAAGATTGGCACGAGAAGCAATGCCAGTAGTAACCCTGTCGCAATACCTGGTACCAAATCAACTATTAACTTAGATTTTCCGTGGACGGTATGGAACATCAGAAGAAGAGTTAAAATTGGGGGTAGCAATAAAAGTGCCAGACGCATTGATGAAAAACTTATGTGACCTGATGGTGAAAGCGGGCTTAAATATGAAGTAGCGTTATTGGAAACGAAAATAACTAATACTTCACCTACGCACAGGCTCATGAATAATATTGCAGCATTAACTCTAAGGATAAAAGCCAATATGGCTGGAGCGAGTATACAAAGACCAAGTATTATTGCTGGAGTCATGCTTTTAATAATAGCATGAGCGTTTTAAAACCATTAAGCCCTTTAGGCTCCAATTTTATCTTTGCGACGTTTGCCTTTGAAATTCTGTTCGACATAATCAAGGATATGGCTGGCAACATTATGCCCAGTAACTTTTTCTATACCAAAACCTGGACTAGAGTTAACCTCCAGTACTAGTGGGCCTCGTTTGGATCTCATCATATCAACTCCGCAGACAGCTAAGCCCATAGCCTTGGCGGCTTTTTGAGCAGTCTTGCGCTCTTCATCAGTCAGCTTTATAGACTTACCTTCACCGCCCTGGTGGAGGTTGGAGCGGAAGTCATCATCAAGGCTTTGTCGCTTCATACTGGCAACAACTACGCCATTAACAACAAACGCACGAATATCTTGCCCGGCACTCTCTTCGATGAATTCTTGGACAATAAAGTTTACACTCTCAACATAAAAAGCTTGCATCACAGCCTTAGCGGCATTCTTAGTTTCAGCTAATACCACACCGTTTCCGTGAGTACCCCTAGCAACTTTAATAATTACTGGTGCGCCACCGACTTGTTCAAGAACGTCGTCTACGTCAACAGTTTCTCGAGCAAAGACTGTTTTTGGTATCCCAACTCCGGCCTTAGCCAGTAATTGCATGCTTCGAAGTTTATCTCGTGAACGAACAAGTGCTATAGAAGTCGTTGTAGTGAAAACGTTTTGCATCTCAAACTGCCTTACAATTGCCGAGCCATACTTTGTTAGACTCGAAGAAATTCTTGGTATAATAACATCGACGTCTGATAAATCCTCGCCGTTATAGCGGACTACAGTAATCCCTCTTTCAACAGTTACGTAACACCTAGCATAGTTAATAACCCGAACACTGTGGCCGCGTTTCAAGGCTTCTTCCTTGAGACGTTTAGTGGAATAGTTTCCGGGGCCCTTAGATAGGATAATTATGTTCATGGTTGCTCCTTATATAACAAAATCCTTAGTGGCTTGCTCAGAATGTTTCTCTATTACAATTAATTCGTTGTGGCCACGTTCTACGTCTACCAGAAATTTTCCGCGTAGTATATTACGACCAACTAGCACAGGATACTTTTGTGAGGAACGATTAGCAAGGGTAAAATGTGCACGAATTCTACGCCCAGATACTAAGATTAATAATCTTACGGCGTATCGCTCTTCCTTTACGCCTATGGAACTAATAATTACACGAGTGTTGAATGCCCGAGTACGCAAAACTTGACCGGTGTAATATTCACTAGCAGCATCAAAAAGTGTATATTGTAACATTCCATTGACCACTTCAATGTTTGACGCCCAGATGGCAGATGTTGTTGCCCCCGTGTCAACGCGCGCTACAACATTCTCCAGGCGTAACTCTGGAAAGCCGATAAGTTCGGTCTGGCCAATTAATTTTTTATCTGGTGTCATTACGTACTAAATTATAACATATTTAGTTATATATTTCAATACTTAACTTGGACGCTGTGGGCATGGTTAACTCGAACATAAACAAATACTATGGTTACCACAATTAGTAGAAGTAGGGTAATTAACATGGGGATGAAACCCTTTTGGTCGTTCTTAAGCTTTTTCATATATAGGGTTATTATAGAACGTTTTTAGCTAAATATAGATTTTTGTGAGTTTTCGTTAAAATTCTCGAGTAAGCTACGCTGCCTTTTGCTGATTTTTGTCGGGGTATCAACTATTAGAGTAACTATGTGTGTGCCCCTACTACTACCGCGAAGGTGCGGCACGCCGTGGTTAGAAAGTTTGAAGTCTGATCCAGATTGAGTGCCAGCTGGCACTTTCATCGTTACTGGGCCATCGATAGTTAACACGTCTATCTCTGCTCCAAGCGTGGCATCAACCATGTTAACATGTTCTTCGCTGAGAATAAGGTCACCTTCTCTGGTGAATTTCTTGTCGGCTTTTACCCTTACGTTAACATACAGATCACCCTTGGGGCCATTAGCCACTGCTTCGCCATGTTCGCGCAGGCGTATAGTCGCTCCATCATCTATACCGGCTGGTACTTTAAGCTTAATGTTCTGGGCTTTTTTGGCCGTACCTTTACCATGACAAACACTACAGACCTTTTCAGGAATCTTGCCCGTACCGTGACAAACAGAACAAGTTGCTGCTTGCTGAATATTACCAAACACTGTCCGCATAACATTAGTAACCTGACCCTGGCCATGGCAATTATCGCAGGTCTTTAAACTATATCCCGGTTCAACCGTCGTGCCCTTACAATGCTCACAATTATCTTCAATATTTAAGTTAAGTTCGACTTCTGTACCAAATACGGCTTGCTCAAAGCTAATCTCCACTCTGGTTTCTACATCACGGCCCTGAACCTGCCGCTGTCTTGTGCTATGGCCTCCACCGCCGAAAAAGTTCTCAAATATATCACCTAAGCCTAAATCACCGAAATCAAAGTTTACGCTCTGCGCTCCACCGCCGAAACCGGCGTATGGGTTACCGCCATCACTAGCAGCGCTACTGCCAACTCCGGCATGACCAAATTGGTCATAGCGTTTACGTTTTGCTTCATCCTTTAAAACCTCATAGGCCTCATTGAGCTCTTTAAATTTCTCTTCATCGCCACCCCTATCAGGATGATGCTCGACTGCAGCCCGACGAAATGCTTTTTTTATTTCATCAGGACTGGCAGTCTTGCTCACACCTAAGACTTCGTAGTAATCTCGCTTAGCCATGCAGAGACTCCTGGAACAATAGCTCCAATGTCATGGCCGAGTTCACTACCGGCTCAGCACCTGTGGTTAATGTGTTGTTGCGAATCGTTTTACTCACTTCTGGGTAAATTGTAGCAAAGTCATAGACAGAACTAAGCATAGTTAGTCCTATTTCTTCTCTTCTTTCTTCTCTTCGTCGACTACTTCACCTTCAACTGGTTCGTCTTTATCGGTCTTTTCGTCTGGCTTAGACTCAGCATCAGTTGCCGCCTGCTCTTCTTTAGAGGCATTCTCGTACATCTTTGCGCCTATAGGCATCAGTTTGTCGTTAAGTTCCTTGGCAGCGGTCTCATAGGCTTCCTTATCGGTCTTTTCGTCAGCAGTAACCTTTTTAGCTGCCTCAACAGCTTCATCTAAGGTTTTCTTATCCTCATCACTCAACTTATCGCCATTATCTTTTTTCAGCTTCTCGGCTGCGTACACAGCATTTTCAAGTACGTTTTTTGCTTCAACTGTCTCGCGCTTGGTCTTATCTTCTTCGGCATGAGCTTCAGCTTCTTTGGCCATCTTCTCAACTTCATCCTTACTTAGACTGCCCGAGCCCTGGATTGTTATATTCTGTTCCTTACCCGTGCCTTTATCCTTGGCGGTAACGTTTAGGATCCCATTAGCATCAATATTGAAGGTAACTTCAATCTGCGGAACACCACGAGGGGCTGGTGGAATACCATCAAGCACAAAGCGCCCTAATGATTTATTGCCTTCTACCATGCCTCGTTCACCTTGAAGTACATGTACCTCAACTTGAGATTGATTGTCGGCGGCGGTTGAAAATACCTCTGATTTACTAGATGGAATAGTGGTATTTCGCTCAATTAGCTTGGTCATTACGCCACCCATTGTTTCGATACCAAGGCTCAGAGGTGTTACGTCCAGAAGAAGAACGTCCTTAACATCACCCTGCAAGACACCGCCTTGAATAGCTGCTCCAATGGCTACTACTTCATCGGGGTTTACTCCCTTCATAGGCGCTTTACCGAAAATATCTTTAACCTTTTTTTGTACTGCTGGCATACGTGTCATGCCGCCAACTAGTACGATGGCATCTATGTCACTGGCTTTCAGCCCAGCATCTTTTAGGGCTTTTTCACAAGGATCGGCAGTTTTATCTATCAAATCAGCCACTAGGCTTTCTAGCTTCGAACGAGTCAGTTTGTGCTCAAAGTGCTTTGGGCCATCAGCGTCAGCTGTTAGGAATGGGATATTTACATCGACTTCTTGAGCGGTACTGAGTTCTATCTTTGCCTTCTCAGCTTCATCTCGAAGTCTTTGCATAGCAGCTTTATCATCACCTACGTTAATACCAGAGTCTTTTTTGAATTCATCAACAAAGTAATTGACTAGTACTCGGTCAAAATCTGCTCCACCTAAGTGAGTATCACCGTTGGTTGATTTGACTTCAAAGACTCCATCACCTAGCTCAAGAATAGACACGTCGAAAGTTCCTCCACCGAGGTCGTAGACAGCAATTTTCTCATCAGTTTTGCCTTTATCTAAGCCATAAGCCAAAGCGGCGGCGGTTGGTTCGTTAATGATACGCTTGACTTCAAGTCCGGCAATTTTACCGGCGTCTTTTGTAGCTTGGCGCTGTGAGTCATCGAAATAAGCCGGTACGGTGATTACGGCTTCGGTAACGGTATCGCCAAGAAAGGCCTCGGCATCGGCTTTGAGCTTGGACAGGATCATAGCACTGACTTCTTCTGGGCTGTATTCTTTGCCGGCCATTTTGACCTTAACGGACTGTCCGCTTTTGACAATGTCATAACCCATGAGCTTGATATCTCTTTGGACTTCCTTATCCTCAAAACGTCGACCAATTAGTCGTTTAACTTCGTAAATGGTGTTGGCTGAGTTAGTAACTTGTTGTCGGCGGGCTACCTGACCAACCAAACGCTCACCGTTTTTGTTGACGGCTACGACACTTGGCGTGGTTCGAGCACCTTCAGAATTAGCTATAATCTCTGGTTTACCAGATTGCATTACGGCCATTGCCGAGTTTGTTGTTCCTAGATCGATTCCAATTATTTTTGCCATATTATTGTTCTCCTTCTTGCTTAATTACTTCTGGGTCTTGTACTTCTTGAACCTCTTTGGTGATATCTTCCGGTCGATTGGTTATGGGAGCTGGGATGTTTTGCCTTGGAAATCCATCTTTCAATACATCAAAATTGGGCATTTTATCTATCCTCCATTTTCACCTTAACCATAGCGTGGCGTAAAACTTCATCACCGAGTTTATAGCCAGCCTGCAACTCTTCACTAATTACTTCATGAGTGCCTTGGCCATCGTCCATACTAACAGCTTCGTGATAACGAGGGTCAAATATTTGGTGATCGGTTGGGATGCGTTCTATGCCAAGGTCGCCAAAAATCTTGGCGAATTGTTTAGCAACACCCTGAACCCCTTTGACATAATCACTGTCCTCCAGATCTTTAGGGGTGTGCTTGAGGGCACGATCTAAGGTATCTAGTGCTGGTAGTAACTCTCGGATAACCATCGCCTTATAAAAGCCGGCCATTTTGTTTCGTTCTTCCTCAGATCGACGACGAAGATTGATGGCATCTGCCCTTTCTTGTTGGAGGGCGGCAGTAAGTTCCATAACCTGTTGTTGGAGGGCGGCAGGGTCAAGTTTTTGCTTCTTTGGAGCCTGGCTATTTTTAGTCATAAAGTGCCCCCTCAAGAGCCTCGCCTGTATGGCGAACCAATTGCATAACATCGCGGTAGCTTTGCCTAGTAGGCCCTAGTACGCCAATATAGCTTTGGTCGGAGTATGGACTGCGAAAACGACTAATAATCAAGCTACAACCAGCACTACGACCAATTGGATTTTCTTGACCGATATAGACGTTTAGCGGCTCATTAGGGGCAGCTTCGTATAGCCAAGGCTCAAGATTGTCCAACAACCTCGCAACTTGTTGGACTTGATCGCCACTCATGAACTCCGGTTGGCCAAAAAGATTGGATAGACCGCTCATATATAATTGGGGCCCGATAGTGGCCAGTCCAAGATTATGCGTTAGCTCAACTAACGTCTCGACGGCGTTCCTAATAGTCCGCTCCGGCAAACCGCCACCTGTAACACGAGCTGAAATTGCCCGTTCGCCTCTGTTTTCGATCAATGGTAATTTTTCATTTGCTAAATTGTTAACGTAGTAACGATAGCCTTTATCGGTGGGTATGCGGCCGGCACTGGTATGTGGTTGCGTGATAAAACCGTCACGCTCTAAGTCGGCCATTTCAGACCTAATCGTCGCACTACTTACTTTAAAAACTTTTGCCATAAGACTACTGCCCACTGGGCTAGCAACTTCGGCATATTGTTCAATTATGGCACTAAGAATTTGTTCTTGTCGTTTTGTCATAGCACTCATTCCTTACAAGTGCTAGTGTAGCCAACTAGCACTCACATGTCAAGAGTGCTAGTTATTTATTTTGCTAGTGCTTCCTGGGTTTTTTTGAGTAGCGTTTTAATGAGCTCACGTGCCTCTTTTTGAGCCTTCAAGTCAATCATGCCCTTTACGATATCATCAACCTGTTTGGTGGCATGTTCAAGTGAGTCATTCACGACAATCAGCAGATTTTTCATGGCAATTGCCTCTTGAAATATTTTGTTGGCAGTTTGCATGCGTCGGTAATATTCATTATCGTGAAGATGGCCTCTAGTGCTAAGTCGTCGTTGCCATTCTTTGAAACTGGGTGGTAGGACTAATATAGCCGTTACGTCTGGTTTGGCTTTTAGAATTTGCTGAATGCCACCAATATCGACATCGGTAACAGAGATCTTATGATTAAGAGAGGCTTTTTCAAGTTCACGAATACTAATACCCGACACTTGTTGGTTATGAATAACTTCTGCTTCTAAAAATTCACCCTTTTTGAGATCACCTAGAACGTCCTCTTCGCTCCTGAACCAATATTCTCGGCCATTTTGTTCTAGGATGTCGTTATTGATACGAGGTTTACGAGTAGTGTCTGAAACTATAAAGTTGTAGTGGTTTGTCGCTAGAAGCTTGTTGATCAGGGTATTTCGGCCGCTGGCCGAGGGGGCCACGAGCAGTACCAATTTTATGGACTTTAGGCTTTGTTGAGCTCTTTTAGAAACCCGATAAGTACTAAGTATATCTGTAAATTCTTGCAGATGGTCGAGGTGGTTCTCCATATATAATTTATAGCATAGTGAGCCGGTTACGACTAATGATTAGCGTAGTCTAATAGTGTGGCCTTCATCAATATTTGAGCTTCCTGGGGTAGCCACGTTATCGGCATTAGGTCGACGTTTGCGGGTTCGTTTTCGCTTGGGCTTGTCGATAATACTATTTGTACCTATGCTACCGCTAAGAGCCGTATGGGCTACAGAAATTGGTGCTGGTTGCTTTGGTTTTGGACTAGGTGAAGGGGGTTGAGAGAGCGCAGGTTGTTTCTGCTGAGGTACTTCTTCAGGATTTAGGTATCGTTCGCTAACAAATCGTTCGATATATTGCCTGCTCACGGCATAGGTGGCACGGCTGTGATCAATAATTTGCTGACTGTAGTCGGTTGGCTGTTGGGGTAGGTTAAGGGTAATTGACGAAAAGGCTTGAACTTTTTCGCCTTCGATAGTCATGCTAACAACAAAATGGCGATTGTGCATATGGACTAGGTCATGTTCCTCGAATTTTGGCTCAAAGTAGCGTAGCATCGTGCGAGCATCATCAGCACTGGTTCGAAAGCTAATTATTGAACCAACGTTACCGAATATGGCATCACGGACTTCTGGTAGCATCTGGGCAATATACTGGTTGGCCACCGTAAGATTAAGCCCATACTTCCTGGCTTCACTTAAAATTGTAGCGAAGCTATCTGTAGCAAAGTTCTGGAATTCATCTACGTAAAGATAGAATGGGCTGCGATCATCCCGGGCAACATCGGCTCGGCTCATGGCTGCCATCTGTATTTTGGTAACTAGTAGAGCGCCAAGTAAGGCTGCATTATCTTCACCAACTAGCCCTCTGGATAAATTAACTATTAGTATCTTTCTCTCGTCCATGATTTGGCGGATATTAAAACTACTCTTGGGCTGCCCGATAATGTTTCGAACCAAAGGATTAGCCGTAAATGCTCCGACTTTGTTGAGTACTGGGGCTACGGCTTCGGCGGCAAATTTATCATTCCAACTGGCAAATTCAATCGTCCAGAAGTTTCTGACTACTGGGTCGACAACGTGTTTTAAAACAGTATTCCTAAACTTTTTATCAGTTAGGATTCGAGTAATATCTAGCATCGTAGCTTCTGGATAATCTAGTAGTGCCAGAATGCTATATCGCAAGATGTATTCCAGTCGTGGCCCCCAGCTCTCGAACATTCTCTTCAAAACTCCAATAAGTTCGGAACAGGTGTGGGTTTTTAGTTTGGGGTCATAGACTTCCAAAGGATTGAAACCCATCGGAAAGTCGGTATCGGCGGGATTAAAGTAAATCACATCATTAATTCGCTCGGCTGGTATGCGGCTCAAAACACCCTGGGCATAATCACCGTGAGGGTCAATTACTGCGAAACCATATGGACTAAAAATATCTGATATGGTCAGTAGCTCCAGTAGGCCAGATTTTCCCGTACCGGTTTGACCAATAATATATAAGTGGCGTCCTCTATCGATTCGGGGTAGCCCATAGATTGTGTTGTGACCTCTGAAATTAGTCGTAGCTATCGGACTAACATTACCGTCAGTTGGGCCTTCAATGATTGGTAAATTTGCTGGCGGTTCAGCAGTTTGTGCTATAGACCAGAGGATATATGGTGTTTCGACATTGGTATGAGGTAGGTGATAGAGCGTGGCGACTTCTTCGATATTACACATGAAGCTGTGCTTGGCGATAGCGCGAACTCTATAGTAGGCCTCGACCTGACGGTCGACGACCTTGGTTTGCTCAAAACCATTCAGGTAGGTTGTGTTGAACTGCTTGTAACTGGCAATAATCGACTGGAGGCGTAATCTTGCCTCAGGTCCGGTTATGTTCCCTTTGTAAACAATTCTAAGAACTGTCTCAAAAGCCAACTTTTGACTTTTTTCCTCCGCGGCACTGACCCTTGTTTGTTCATAGTCAGTCAGTTTGGCGGCCTCAGGCTTCTGACTTGGCTGCCCCCATAATGTGGCCATGAAAGTTCCAGGCCCCATTGGTTTGGTTTTCTGGTTAGAAATATATTGTTCGCTCCGCTTGTGCCAATTAGAAGCTGCCGGACGAATTACCATCTGGATCCAAGCCTCTTCGTCATCGCCAAACTTTGCCAAGGTTGCAGTTATGGCAGCTAAAGGATCTACTTCAAAGCTTTGAAAGGTTTTTATGGGCAAAGCATCGTTATTGGTGAACTTGAGCTCAGTGGTTAGGATGCTTGCGTAATCATGCTCGTGGGCAGAGGCATAGTCTTCAATCTCAGAAATATGTACCGTGGGATACTGGGCATAGATCTGTTCTTCTACGAAACTTGTTAGATATCGGGGTACCCATACATAAAAACCAATTCTTTTTTTAAGTACCGCTATTTCAAAACTTATTCGTTCCCGGTCAGGCTTAGCAAACCGGCTTTTGGCTGGCATAGTTAATAGACCATTTAGGCTGGCAAACATCTGTTCGGCTGCGAGCTCTTTCTTATCGTTGGTACGAGGAACCTGAAGGAGTAATAGGATTCCCTCACTGTTAGCCTGATCTGGTGTCTGTTCTGATGGTTTCATTATGTCGTATTAAATACATTTACCAATAGAGTATATTGTCGCATTTTTTACGGCTAAAATACAGATAAGCGTTAGTAGAGACTGGCGGTTTTAGGCATTACACAGCCTTTTAACAGAGTCTTTACTTCGTCGGCATCTATGGTTTCTTTTTCTAGGAGAGTAGCTTCTAGAGCGTCCAGGTTCTTGAGATTAGCCTTTATAACAAACCTGGCACGAGTGGCAGCTTCAGTAATTAGGCTTTCAACTTCATCATCGATCACTTTGGCAGTTTCGTCGGAGTATTCACGGTCATGAATTAAGCGATCCATCATCATGCCCTCATCGCTATGGAAAACTTGGTCACGAAGTTTCGTGCCCATACCCTGATTAACAACCATGTCTCGGGCTAGTTCGGCGGCCTTTTGTAGATCACTACCTGCACCTGTCGTTACTCGGTCTTTGCCGTAGACTATTTCTTCGGCTATGCGGCCACCTAGCATACGCGCTAGGATATCTTTGTACTCAATAATAGAGTGATAACTTTTATCCTCGGGTGGGATGAACCAAGTTACACCACCGGTACCGCCACGGGGAATAATAGTAACTTTATGAACGAAATCACTGTCAGGTAGAACATGGCCAACAATGGCATGACCAGCTTCGTGATAGGCCGAAATCTCTTTTTCTTTCTTACTCATTACCTTGGTCTTGCGTTCTGGCCCAATGGCAACTTTTTCAAAAGCTTCGGTAACATCATCTTGATCTATCTGCGAGTGATTGTTACGAGCGGCAACAATAGCAGATTCGTTAGCAATATTGGCAAGATCGGCGCCGGAAGAACCAGCAGTCTTGGCCGCCAGAGCATCTAGGTCGACGCCTTTAGCTAAAGGCTTGTTGGCATAGTGGATCTTAAGGATGGCCTCTCGGTCTTTACGATCGGGTAAGATAATATCGACTCGTCGATCGAACCGTCCGGGTCGAAGTAATGCTGGGTCAAGAACGTCGGCTCGGTTAGTGGCTGCAATGACTATGACTGTTTGACCCTGTTCGAAACCATCCATTTCGACCAAAATTTGGTTTAGGGTTTGCTCTCGTTCGTCATGGCCGCCACCCATTCCACTACCGCGTCGGCGACCTACGGCATCTATCTCATCTATAAAAATTATGCATGGGGAGTTTTTCTTAGCCTTAGCAAACAAATCACGAACTCGGCTAGCGCCAACACCTACGAACATTTCCACGAATTCAGAACCAGAGATACTAAAGAAAGGCACGTTAGCTTCTCCGGCCACGGCTCGGGCTAGCATTGTCTTACCGGTACCTGGAGGGCCGATTAACAGTACGCCTTTTGGTATCTTGGCACCGACTGAAGCAAATTTTTTCGGGAATTTCAAAAACTCAACAACTTCTTGGAGATCCTGTTTGGACTCACCGCTGCCAGCTATATCTTTAAATGTAATTTTCTCTTTCTCGTTGCCATATAGACGAGCCCTGCTCTTACCAAAGCTCAGAGCTTGATTTCCCTGACCCTGGGCACTTCGGAGCATAAAGATGAACAAGCCACCAATAATAACAACCGGCAAAATATATTCAAGGCCGATTGTTAGTAAACTAGTGCCATTCGATACTGCTTTATACGAAATCGTTACTTTGGATAAGTTAAATCCTTGATCCTTCAATGATGCATTAGGATCATCATAACTTTTGAGAGTAGCTGTTGTGGCACCTTTTTTTGTGATCGTCAGTTGATTGCCGTTAATAGCTATTTCTTTGTAGTCTCCGGCATTAGACTGAGAGACAGCCTGAGTTAAAGGGACTGTAGTCAGGGTTGTTGCTTTATTGTTGGCCGCAAACAAGACAGCTGCGAATAGAATGATCAGAGCAATAAAGCCAGTATTTTTAATACCGCGCTTGGTTGGGTTGGGTCGTGCTTGAGGCTTCTTAAAAGGTTTTTTATCCATATGTGTTGATATTATACAGACTAGCCTTAATTTTGGCTAGCGCTCAACTGACAAGAGTGCCAAATAGTCTCCTTTTACTCTTAGGATATGTCCTTTGTTAATATCACAACTCTTACCCAATCCCAGTGTCTTAGCGGCAATGACCAGCTTTTCTATAGCCACTCTATCAACTGTTATATCTTGTTGTCTAAGCCAGGTAACCATGACCTCCCTTGCGATACTGTGCGGGAGACTAATAAACCATTGCCTATTGATCTGATTATTCTTTGAGTTATCAGTCATTAAACTGCTTAATAAATCATCAATTTGCTCGTTAGATCCTTGGCTGCTTTCGATAATACGGAGTAAGCTATCGCGCCCCTCGATCGTAAATTTTGGTACAATTTCGCCACGAATGTAATTACGCAAATACTTGGTATCTTGGTTAGTACTATCTTCTCGCCAAGCAAGATTGTGCTCCAATGCATATGCTACTAGATCTTTTTTCGGGAAAGATAGTAGCGGCCGCTTAATGTCTTTTGAATACATCGAACTTAGACCGTGGCGATTGGTTCCTCTAAGGAGGTTGATTATTGCCGTTTCCATAAGATCGTCCTGATGGTGTGCTGTGATTATCGCCGACGCTTCAACCTCATTTCTAACCCTATTCAAGAACTCATAACGTTTGGTGCGGGCTGTTGCCTCAGATGTTTCTGACCCGAGCTTACCCTCATCATAATGAAACTCAAAACCATGTTGTTTTGCCAATTTCTCAACGAAAATTCGGTCGTCGTTAGAATCTGCACGAATACCATGATCATAATGCGCCACAACCAAGCCTAGGTCTGATTTTTGACTTAGTAAATCTAAAAGTACTATTGAGTCTACTCCGCCACTAACAGCAACAACATACCTACCTGGTTCAATAATAATTTCCATCTATTTATATTTTAACAGTCATTGGCTGGGGTCAATATCTGGACTATTTAGTCTAAGCCTAGTCAACAGAGATGAAACGTGCTATATTTGGCCATGAATCATCATGGCGGCGTAGCTCAGTGGTTAGAGCACAGGACTCATAAGCCTGGGGTCAGTGGTTCAAATCCACTCGCCGCTACCATCACGTTGTTTGTTAAAGCCTTTTGGACAATAGACCCTTCATAAAGACAAACACCCTCATAATAGAGGGCGTTTAATAAAAATTACTTAATAATTTTTAGATTTTGCTAAGAATCTGATCTATCTTAGTCATGGCCTGATTGGGTAATAGCTCGAAAGACAAGCCACCCTGAGCGCTAACTGTTGTCATTTATTATTGCTCCTTTTTTATTTTTTGTAATTTTTATTTATTAGCCACAACAGTGCTTATTATAATATTTTATTTATAGTAAGTCAATATCCGTTGTGACTTGTTTTTTGTTTTAGCTTTCGCTGTTATTAATTGTAGATTAATCCCTGCTTATATTGCAAGAAAATTATTAATGATATAACTCCGGCTGTACCTCCAGTCCCAAATGTACCTTAAGGCATAGGATCTATTAAAAAAACCTCTGCAAAATTTGCAGAGGTTATAAAATACTTGGTTGCGGGGGCAGGACTCGAACCTGCGACCTTGTGGTTATGAGCCACACGAGCTGCCGCTGCTCCACCCCGCGATATCTTTGGTTAGCTAATAATATTTACTATTGATTAGCTGTGTATTTTCTATCATTTATAGTACCAAACAGAGGTAGAAATGTCAATTTGAATTTTGTTTATGGAGTATGAAGTCCATCCAAGCCTGTAGGTTTTTTTCATAGGATGGTTGGTTATTGCTTACAGTGGAGGCATCCGTCGCTGGACTAACTATTAGCGATAAGTGAGCCAAGGCTACATTCTTTGGCACTATCAGTTCAGTTTCCCCGAGTTGCCCAAGACCAAACTCTTGTCGAGCAGTAACATCCAGATACTGGTTAGTTCCATAATATTGATTTTGCAGCTGTTGATTAATGTTCTGTAGTTGCTGGACATTATTTTGTTGACTGAGCACTGAAATCTGTTTTTGTAGATTATAGTTGGTCTGCAAAGCCTTAACGCCGCTCCAGCTAATAAGAAGTACGATGACCAGAAATACCAATAGCCCAATATTCTTTGGGTCACGAAGTGATTTCCAGGGTATTTGGTGATAATAAGTGTTTATTTTATTGAACATGGGATACTCATATTATAATCTATTTGCAAATCTGATATACTCTCATCTGTTAACTATATAGACCGAGGGGGTGTAGCTCATCGGTTAGAGCAGGCGGCTCATAACCGCTTGGTAGTCGGTTCGATTCCAACCACCCCCACCATAAAGCTTATGTTAATTTGTAAATATTCTGCCTCGGGCATATGCTTTTGCTTAATTTACTATTGACTTTTGCTTTACTTTTTGATAAAGTAAAGCAATGAAGACTATAACCCTATCAAGCAAAAATCAGGTGGTAATTCCTAGCTCGGTAAGACTAAAGCTTGGTCTTAAAAGTGGCAACAAACTCATCGTGGAAAGTGTTACCGACACACAAGTAGTTCTTAAGAAAGAGCCAAGTTACAAGGATTTGATCGGCACTATACCTACCCAGAAAAATGATCCCGTGGTACGTATACAAACGATTAGAGACAATTGGGAGTAGAGTGCCCCGCATGCTTTACATAGACACAAATATTTTTATCTACTTGTTTGAAAATCATGTCTCCTATAGTGAGCGAGTGGCCAATAAGTTGGAAGAGTATGTAGGCCAAGGTGGACGGTTAATAACATCCTCTATTACCGTTACTGAGTTTTTAGCTGGCACAGATACGTCAAGCCTAGAGACACTGCATCAAGTACCAAATCTAACTATAATATCGTTGGATGAAAAATTAGCAGAACAAGCAGCTCTTTTACAAAGAAAGGCCAAAATTAAGATTGGGGATTCTATACATCTAGCTACCGCATTACACTTACGAGCTGAGGCTTTCTTTACTAACGATAAGCAACTATCAAAAATCGTAGAGCAATATATACCAGTTTTTAATGCTTAGCCATTGCTAGCTGTATTTACCCGAGGAATATATTGATAAAATCGTTCTAACTTGGTGTAATGTGCCCCACCATAAGCATTTTATCTCTATCATGGATTAACCTGTATTTGCCTTCAATCGCGCGTAAGTCTATGCTTAAAGAATATGAGCAAGGTTGCTAAAAGAATTTTACTTTCCTTCATTCTTGCAGTGCTAATAACCGCTGGGACCTATTTCATAAGTCATAGCTCTCAAGTGTCTTTTACGCAACCATTCGGAGGATGCGCTTTGACTACTTCCAACACATCTCTGCCATCACAATCACAAAATAAAACAAGCCACGGATTCCCAGCAGAATATAAACAAGATACGCTTCACCAGCTGGCTGGCGGTATATGCGGAGCAAGTTTAGAATATACACACCAGTACAATTATGGCTATGTAGTGCTTGATGTATTCATTTGGTGGGCGGTTGTCTATGCAATTTTTCAGGTATCTAGACCTAACAAGAAACAAGCAAAATAGTTCTAACTTGGTGCAATGTGCTCCACCATAATCTTCGCTATAATTTGTCTAAAATAAGATTATATTAATTAGACGTCTTCGGTAACTCTATTAATGATTTATTATTAATTGCTTGATGAATCAGCCAATGCCAGTGATAATAACTTGGGTAGTAATAAAATGAAACGAAAAACAATATCAAAATGGATTCTATGCATTGTACTTGGTATAGCTGTTGCGACTATGGCCCTATGGGGCAGAGTATCCGATTACATGACACTATCCTCGGCAAACCCTGCGCTGGTTCAGCTGGCTAAGGATTCTGGCATGAGCAAGCGAGGAGAGATATTATTCTTAAGAACAGATCCCCGAATTGAGTCTGGAACAAAATTCAGCCAAGATTGCTCGGCCTCGACAAGTAATAATATTGGTTTTTCAGTACTGGGTTGTTATATACCTGGCACTAACCGGATATATCTTTTATCGATGCCTGCGGATCTATATGATGAAGAGGTTGCGACAGCGGCATATGAGACATTACACCCGATATACATAAGTCTTTCAGGAGATAACTCTAGTGCCCTCAATCTAGCGATCGAGGCTAATTATAAGGCTGTGGTCATAGACTCTAGTTCGTGCACCGAGGATATTCCTAGCCAAGTGGCGGGTTTCTCGAAGACAGAGCCAGGGGCAAGAGACAATGAACTATTTTCTCTGCTAGGAACAAAATGCAATCATCTATCCCCTGCCTTGTCCGCCTACTATGCGCCGTACTTCACGGATATTGGTCTGGCAGTCGTGGATAATCAGAGTATTGATAATATATTCCAGGGTCTTCAATCCCAGCTTAACCAAATCCAGGTAACGATTAACAACTATGACAGTGATGCCAATACAAGCCTTGGTAGTGCTAATATTGCCTACGATAACAGCGTGAGATGGGCTGATGCTGGCAATGCCTACGAGGATAATTATAATTACAATGTTTACGTCCAAGACTTCAATATCTATAAACAAGACGTAAGTGATGAGAACACGGCAATAGATCAATATAACTCTACAATAGCCGAATATAACTCACTTGTTTCGGCTATCAGTGGAGGCCAACCCATCAGCCAAATACAGAATGTTCAGCCACAAAAGTCACAATAATTTGACTTCTTTTTGTTGTAATAATAAATGTTATTGGTTATGCTTAATTTAATATGGATAGTGATTTCAAAATACCTACTAGTATACCTATTAAGGACGAGCCGGCTGATAACCCGGTAGAGCCTGTAATGACCGAAGATCATTCGCCCGTGGAAGACCAACCGCATGAAGAGGTTGTTGCTGAAGCAACGCCTGAAGTAACGCCTACAGAAGAAGAGTCTATGGGACCTGTAATGGGTGAAGATCATTCACCCGCGGAAGACCAACCGCATGAAGAGGTTGTTGCTGAAGCAACGCCTGCAGAAGAAGAGTCTATGGGACCTGTAATGACCGAGGAGCATTCGCCCGTGGAAGACCAACCGCATGAAGAGGTTGTTACTGAAGCAACGCCTGAAGTAACGCCTGCAGAAGAAGAGTCTGACGTTTCTAGTCAAGATGGATCTGTGGAGTCTCACTCAATAGTCACCCAACCCATGGTTGAGGGACCGGTAAAAATTAAAAATGCGCATAAGTTCATTTATGGTTATGTTGGGCTTATTGTGCTAGTGGTGATTGTCGCAGGTGTGTATGTCTGGCAACATGATAAAGTATCAACCCTCAATCAACAGTTGGTTGTTGCTGATTCAGCGCTTAGTAGCGAGCAAAAACAAGTTACCAGCCTAGAAGCTAAACTAGCAAAAGCTACGGTCACGCCAACTTTAGGTTTATCAGTTATAAAAGCTGTTCGCTATACGCCCAAAGGAGCTACGACGCCAAATACGGGCGTAGCTGTTGACGTTTCAATCACGAACTCTAGTAGCTCGGCCTTTAACCTAGTAACATCGGCCTTTAAGTTGAAGGATGCAAAAAACAATAGTTATGTAGCTACTAATTTTCCAACCCAAACTACCGATTCAAGTCTACCGACCGGCTATAGCTTGCTTATTGATCAATCCGTACCCTCAACATTCATCGCTCAAGGAACTTTAGAATTTACGGTTTCTAATACTGCCCTGACCTCCTTCACGCTAGTCTACGGATCTCAGTCCATTCCAGTCACGCTTAACTAGATACTCGGGGAAGAATATAATCGTCTTCTAGCTAATGCTGTCAACGAGTTTTAATAGCTCGTCTATTGACTCCGCGTGCATTAGTTTATCTCTGATATCCTTAGCTCCGTCAAATCCGTTGACATAGATCTTACAGTATTTATTCAGTGTCTTCATGGCTCTCTCCCCATTCTTATAGGTATCTTTGAATAGGTTGATGTGCTTCTTATAAAGGTTAATCCGTTCCTGTATTGTTTGATGCGACCAAGGACTATCTTTAGAGAATATATAAGGGTCTGCAAAAATACCTCGTCCGATCATTATGCCATCTAGTTTGTACTGTTTGGCTAGTTCTGAGCCTTGGCTTCTGCTTATAACGTCACCATTACCAACAATCAAGGTTTTCGGAGCAATTTTATCTCGTAACTTTCTTACCTCTCCTATTGATGCCCAATCACACGGTACCTTACTCATCTGTTTTCTTGTTCGGCCGTGGATAGTTATCATGTCCAAATTCTGATTAAGCAAAAGTTCGTGCCAAGAATAGTCAATATCATTAAAACCAAGCCTCGTTTTCACGCTAACTTGGATGGTTCCTGAGGCTCCTTCTTGAGTGGCTTTAATTATCTCAACCGCCAAATCTCGGTTGTTCATCAGAGCGCTGCAGGCACCGTTACTGACAACGTCCTTCACTGGACACCCCATATTGATATCCACACCGGCAAAACCCATCTCCACTAGTTCTTTGGTTGTTTTGTAGAAATTATCTGGTTTCAGCCCCCAAATTTGGGCGATTATAGGTTTCTCTATATTGGCGAATTCAAGCTTATGGATTAATTTTGGCCTACCAGGACTCTGAAGACCATCAACGTTAACAAACTCTGTGACAAACAGATCTGGCGCGGCACAGCCAGCAATTACCTGCCGAAAGACAGTATCTGTTACGTCATCCATTGGGGCCAATATAAATTTAGGTGTCATTCAAAATATAATACTTGATATTATCTGTTCTAATTACGAATATATGAACTAGCCTTGATATTTTGTTCTGTTTGATTCGCCATTGAGCTCCAAAAAGTATATTCATTATTTATTGACTCCCAAGCGGCTGACCAACGTACAGTAAGTTCATTCTCATCAAGCGTAGACATAAAATCAAGTTCGTCTCTTTTTGATTTTTCTATTTTATCACTATCTAAACTAGACCAGTTGGACTGCGCAAGAGCACTTGCCCTAAGCTCATGTAAAGCAACTACTTCCATAGCCCTAGAACTTGAAGTTAGGGCGCCAACAGTAAAAGTTGTAGGGTCATATCTGCGTCCCTCAATAATGCTGTTCGCATCCGTAAGATGTCCGAGTTCGATGTTTGTCATAGTCTGCCTAGCTGTTAAACTTTTATAATATGCTCTGATCTCTTTTGCTCTAATCTCTGGTCTTGTGTTCTCATATTTTATCGTTTTTTTATAAATATCATCTATTTTGTCACCGACATTAGTTAGAGCAATCGTTATTGCCCCACGGCTCTCAGGAACAAAACCAAGTTTTGCGTCTATAAAATTTTCAACTAATAGATCACGTTTTTTTAATTTTTTTTCTCTGGCGGCAACGGCAAGGTAACCTAGCGTCCCTCGTGGAATATAATCAAGATCGCCTTCCAGGTCGCCTGGGCGTTCGCCATTTACTATTTTAGAAGTTGACATGTCAAATATTATATCACACTTGTGCTTATTTGTCTATTCCCAACGGAAAACTTTAAAGGCTATGGCGTAGATAATTACTGTCCAGATTGCCATTAGTCCAAGCTGTGGGCCAACTTGGGTCAAATGATAGCCTTCTGTAGCTATCAACCGCACGCCGTCAATAACTGGAGTCAGAGGCAGATAGTTGGTCACGTGCTGGAGCCATATAGGCATCGCATAGCGCGGGAAGAAGGTTCCAGAGAGGAATAACATAGGAAAGACAATAATATTTGATAGCGGGGCTGCCTGGCGCTCATTTTTAGCCCAGCCACCAATTGCCAAGCCCATGCCCAGTATCATGATGATTGAGAACACCAAAAATATTATAATTTCCAGGTAATTACCGACTACTTTAAGATTGAACACGAGTATTGCCGTTATGAACATGACGGCGATCGATATCAGGCCAATAATAGCCTGTGAAGCCATAGTGGCAGTAAAGTACTGCCAGACGCGAATCGGCGTAGTATGTAGTCGGCGTAGTATCCCCTGTTTCTTTAGTTCTGGGAAAACATTTACTGGGCCAAAAATACCAAGCCCAACTATTGAGAAGCCAAGTAGACCTGAGAAGGTGTAATCAAATTCGGTTAAGCTATTCTTGTTTAGTTCTTTGCTGGCCGCCGTAAATGGCGTACTAATCTGAACATATTTTGTATTTATTGATTGGAACTGTGACTGCAAGATAGATACTAGAGTCTCTCCGGCCTGAGAATTATTCTCGGTGTAATAGACCAGGAGTTGACCCGATGGTATTTTGGAATTGGTTGTAACGCCAAAATTGCTTGGCAAAACAATTGTTGCATCAAGTTGTCCGTCAACCATCTTAGTTTCGGCGGCCGATAGTGTCGATACGCTGGAATCTATTTTGAGAATCTTACTAGCGGCTGATTGTTTGACGAACTGTGAAGCAATAGAGCTGTTGGATTCATTGATCAGCCCAACATTAAAGGTCACTGAATTACCGGATTTACTGAAGAGGCTACCAAATACAAAAAGGAAGATTAGCGGGAATAGGATACCGAAAAATAATGCCAGGCGGTCTCTAAAAAAGCGTTTCGTACTAAGTTTTGTGAAGATTAGTACTGTATATAGCTTTTTCTTTAGCGAAAGGGGCTGAGTTAGAGTGTCTCTGGGTTTTTGCATACTAATCTCTCAGAGCCTTTCCAGTTAGGTCTATAAAGACATCTTCGAGGTTAGCCTGTTGCACTTGCTCGTGTTTCTTAAAGCCCTTCTTGAGTAGATCCTCGATCAATTGCTTGGGGGTATCCAGGGCTATTATTTTTCCATCGTCCATAATAGCGACACGGTCACATAGTAGTTCTGCTTCTTCCATGTAGTGAGTAGTTATAATAACCGTGACTCCTTTTGACTGGATGTGCTGGACAAGCTCCCAAAGATTCCGTCGGGCCTGTGGATCCAGGCCAGTGGTTGGTTCATCCATAAAGAAGACTTTTGGACTATGGACAATCGCTACGGCAATACTTAGCCTTTGTCGTTGGCCACCGGATAGACTTTCAGCATATGAATTTGCTTTATCTGCTAGTTGAACATCTTTTAGGAAATCCATGGCATTAACTCGCTCGCCATAGGCAGCGGCAAACATTTCAATGATTTCGGTCAGTTTTTGTTTGTCTTGGAAGGCTGCAGCTTGCGGCTGGACGCCAATCACTCGTTTGACACTTTCTGGGTCTTCGGCAACGTTAATACCGTCCAGTATTGCCTTACCCCCATCTATAGGACGAATTGCCTCGAGCATCTCAAGAGTAGTAGTCTTACCAGCACCATTTGGGCCTAAGATTCCAAAAACTTCACCTTCTTCGACGTCAAAGCTAATACCCTTAACAACCTCGTTGTCGCCATAAACCTTACGCAAATTTTTTGCAGATACAATTTTTTTGGCCATTACTAAAAAACTCTAACAGATGATTATTTCTTTGTATAGGGTAAAAATAAATACACCCGGGGAAATCCTCGGGTGTATTTATCAAGTGTGCAAAAAAATTACTTGCGCTTGACAGTCAAGAAACCGTTTCGTGGGTTTTCGTTGACCATGAATCCGTCTGGCAAATCTGATGCCTCTGGGCGGTTGTCCTTGCTAAAGTAATAGATAGTTTGTTCCTTACCACCACGAAGTGTTACCTTCTTGGAATTTAAGTGATAAGTTACACCCTTTGAGTTTGTGTGCTCGTATGCCATGCGTTACTTACTCCCTCTCTTATAATTAGTATAGTACCCCTAACATACTCTGTTGAGATTTTGTTTGTCAACCCTAAGTATTGTAATTTATCTCTCTTACAGGGGTAGTTGATTTTATGGTATTGGTTTTTACACCGATTTATATTTGCAACTGATAATGTTTATGTATTAAACTAGTACGGTAAAGATTTATAAAATAAGAGGGAAAATTACATGGATTTATCAGTTAGAAGTGCTCAAGCTCAAAACTCACCAACAGGTTCACCTGTCAGTACTCTAGGATCGGTGCCATCAGGCAAAAATAGATCACCAAGAAGTAATAAAGTATTCGAGGGTAGCAGGCTAATCCGCGTACTTTACGTAATTCTACTCGCTGGCATAGCTATCCTACTTGTTGCTATTGCCTTCTCCTTCGTATTCGGACCTAAGTCTGAATCAGGCTACGTCAATAAGAATGACTTCCAGGCTGTAGATATTAGTGTTGGTGGTTCTACGACTGGCGACCAAATTTACTTTGGTAACGTCAAGGCCCTAACTAGTAGCTATGTAGTACTTAATAATGTTTACTACATCCCTACAAGTACCACTAGTACTTCAAATGTCACTCTTGAACCGTTAGTCTGTCAGATTGATGCACCATTTGATCAGATGATCATCAACCGCAGCAGCGTTAACTGGTGGGAGAACCTACAGTCAAGTAGCAAAGTCTCAACTAGCATTGCATCTTACGAGAAGAGCAATCCAAAGGGACCAACCTGCCCTAAGACTTCGACTTCGACTACCACTCCAACTACTTCAACGACAAAATAAATACGTTTGATTCGCTAGGTTAGTTGAAATCTAACAGGCAACTCCACCGAGTTGCCTGTTTTAGTTAGCGAGAGAAGTTCTTGATGTAGTATCGCGTAGCGAAAGTTACTATAAATATTATAGCCAACACAATACTTGCCAGAAGTGACCAACCAGCTAAATCTGGTGACCAGCTCGGGCTAAGGAAATTAAATTCATAAAGACTGGGCGGGATAACCTGAACCGTTGCACCGTGACTAGTTATGTACTGTTCAATGCAACTTATGCGGTATCGCCCTGAGAAACCGGTCGGTATGGCCTGTTGGCAATAATCCTCAGCATTAGTGTAGAGTGCTTGGTTAACGGCGCTAGTAGTAGCAGTATTGGCTGACTGTAATCTAGTATAGGTATATTCGAGCTGTATGGGTGGATAGGGGGCGTTTGGACCGCTCGAAAGGTTAGCATTCATGTGAGTAGTTACGTATGCCTGCAAAGCTTCCAGGGCAGCGCTAACATCGGTATTGTTCTTATCGGCACTATAGACGGCATCACGCAGTTTAACCATCTGTAGGTTATTTTGCCTAAGTGCGTAGATACTTACGCTGGCGGTAATGACCAATAAGACCAGTATGTACCAGGGTTTTATGAGTCGGACCCGTGTCCAGATGTGATGAAGTTGTCGTTTATCCATAACTAACGCTTATAGTTTACAGCATAGCCATAATTAAAACTTGATCGATGGAAGCCGATACTTGATACTTAATCATATGCATATACATTTCAGCGGAATTGGCGGAGCCGGTATAGGACCACTTGCCCAGGTAGCCTTGCAAGCAGGCTACGAGGTTTCAGGCTCAGATAAGCAGATGTCTCTATACATTGAATATTTACAGAAGCACGGAATTAAAGATATTGTCATCGGCCAAACCGAGGGTGATATAGCGGCTGTTCACGAAAAAAACCCGATCGATTGGTTTGTCTATAGTTCGGCCCTAATACTGGAAAATGCCAAGGCACCAGAAATTACCTATTGCCTAGGCCAAAATATAAAGGTATCAAAGCGTGATGAATTCCTAAACAGTATCATTACAGATCATGACTTAAAACTTATAGCCATTGCTGGCACTCATGGCAAAACTACAACCACAGCATTAGTTGTCTGGCTATTCAAAGAATTGGGTATTGCAATTGATTATATCTTGCCCGCCAAAGTTAGTTTTGGGGATATGGGTCAGTTTGATAAAGAAGCTGAGTATTTTATTTACGAAGCCGATGAATTTGATCATAACTTCCTATCATTTACGCCACACCTAAGCCTAATAACTGGGGTTAGCTGGGACCACCATGAGATCTTCCTAACTCGTGAAAATTATAAGGAAGCTTTCCGAGAATTCATCTCTCAGTCAAAACAAACTATTTTATGGACTGATGACTATGACTACTTAGGCCTAGAGGAAGCACCTCTAAACCTGCTCGTCCAAAATTCCGATAATCCAATTATCAATACCCTAAAACTTAAGGGTAGGTTTAATCGTTTAGATGCCTGGTTAGCCCTGCAGGCCGTCCACCGTATTACCCGGCAGCCTATGAGCAAATTAATCGGGATTGCTAATCAGTTCCCTGGCTTATCTCGCCGCATGGAGGAGATAGTGCCAAATCTATATAGCGATTATGCTCATACTCCAGAAAAAATTCGCGGAGCAATGAGTGTCGCCAGTGAAATGGCAGCCGAAAAACAGCAAAATATAGTCGTAGTTTATGAGCCGTTAACCAACCGTCGGCAACACTACATGCTTGACGACTATAAGGACTGTTTTGCCGGAGCGATGAAGCTTTATTGGCTGCCAAGCTATTTAGCCCGAGAAGATTCCACGCAGCGAACAATTGAGCCGGCAGAGTTAATAAGTCACCTAAGCGACCCGTCCATAGCCTTCCCCTCTAAAAGGGATAATGCGCTGAAGTTAGTCATAGAAAAACACCTTAAAAATAATGATATGGTAGTTGCTATGAATGGAAGTGGTGGCAACGGGCTTGATGAATGGCTAAGGCACGAATTTATCAAGTAACTAAAGGATCAATGCTAGAAATATAGCAAAGATTATTACTATCAATATGATCCAAAGTACCGGGTCTATGGAGTTATAGTTATCGCGACTTAGAACATCCCGGTCTCTGATAGATGACTGCGTATAAGGGGCGGGTTGACTACTGTTTAGGATTGCCGCGTCGGCATCATTAACGCTATTGAGTATCGGCGAGCTAACCGCCAGCTGTCCGCTAGCGGTGGCAATTGCTCCATCGTGATCGAAGCTATTAGCTTCGGCCTTTTGTTCATCCTTAAATGCTTCCCCATAGGTAAAGCTTGGCTGCTCGGCGGCTCGGCCTGTTTTGTTGTTAATTTCTATATTATGCCAAGCGCTTTGCTCGAGGTGATGATCTTTGGCTGGTTGCAGGCGATCCATAATGTCTTGGGCCTCTTTGGGTAGTTGTTCCTTATAGGAAGGTGCAGCGGCCTCTAAGGCGTGTTCCCTGGCAATATTGGCAACTGCCTGGCTGTGCATAGCGGCTTCAGCGGCCAAGGCTGGGTCTAGTGAAATAGGTTTTAACTCGGTCGGTGCCGGAGAGGGTTTGTTTTCTACGCTCGGAGACACTTGGGGTTTTAGTTCTCTTTTGGGTTGTTTATCATGCCATGGCTCCCAGAGCGGATCTGACTTATTATCGAGTTGAACGCCATCATGTATTTGCTCAGCGTCGATATGTAAACGAATTTCTTTCTCAGCAAGTTCATTAAACTTTAAAATACCCTCACTGGGCGTTTTACTTGGACTTTGTTGAACTTTGTCAGCTATAGTCTTTTCCCAGTCGCTACGCAGTGATTTTGGGTTATCTTCGACTTCTTTGAGTATAAATTTACCTTCGGTCTTTGTTTGCTTGCCCGATAATCTTTTTTTGTTGGCATTGTCCAGCCGCAAATCTTCGCTATCTAATATGTCAGGTTGTTTGAGCTCCATAGGTTTCACCTATCTAAGTACTATAATTATAACAGATTATAGGAAATCGGCAACTTAGGACTAGCGATTGTCGCCTGCACCTTTAATAACAGCGCGCTTTTGCCTATCGATTAGTTTTGAGATATTGAGCTGGACTATTTCCTCTAGTGTTAGTCCTAGGCTATCGGCAAAAACAGCTAAGTACCAGATGACGTCACCTAATTCTTTTTTTAGTTCCTGGAGATCTTCGCTGCTAATATTACCGGATTTATAGGCAACTATTTTCTTCCATTTCTCGATTACCTCGCCAGCTTCACCGCTAATTCCCATAGCCCAGATGGTTTGTTCCATTAGGTTACCGGCGTGTTTTGGGTCGGTGTAGGCGGTTGTTAACGCCTGTTTCTGATACTCATCAAATGTCATGAGTGGAATTACTTTTTCTTTACTGCAAGTATTACTAGCAGAACAACGAATACAAGCACTACAATAGCTACAATAATTGCGCCAAGTGGAATATGTTTTTTTGCTTTTTGTGGGACGATAGACTCTGGTACTGATGGCATAGGGCTGCTGGGAGCCATTGGTTGATTATAAACTGGCGTGGCAGCAACTTGTGGTTCAGCCGGCACTGGGGGCTGCTCGAACGAAGGTGGCGTTGGAATGGGTTCTGTTGGTGGTGTCGGCGTGAAGACCGGTGGTGTTGGCTCTGGAGTTTGTGGAGTAAACTCTGGCCCTATAGGGTTAGTGGGTTGCTGTTGATCAGGCTCCATTTGGTCTCCAATCGACTTATATATATTAAAAATATTTTACCATAAGCGGTTGGCTATAGTCTAATTTGCCAGGCCACGTAGTATTCGAATATAAGCCAAATATGTAGTCACATAATCGTCTTGGCTGAACTTAAGAGTGTGTTGTTGTGGTTAACCGTGAATTTGTGCGCGTTTTTACTATTTTTCACGATTTATGTGCTATAATTATAGTATGATTAACCAGATTACTAAAGATCGAGTCGCGACACTTTTTGATCAATACAAAAATCTAGCAACCGACCTCGAAAATGCAATTCGTGAAATCGCTATAGCAGAAATCCCTGAGATGGTCTATAACAGCAATGCTATTGAAAATTCTACTCTTACATTTAAGGATACAGAAGATATTCTACTTAGAGATACTATTAAAAAGGATCACGATATTCGTGAAGTTTATGAAGCTAAGAATCTAGCCAATATTACAGAATATCTACTGAGTACCCCAGTTAAGCAGCTCAATGTTGAACTTATTTTATCACTACATAAAATGCTACTTTCAGGCGTTCGTGACGATTGGGCGGGTAGATTTCGTAGTGGTAAAGAATGGGTACGTGTCGGTGCTCATGTTGGCGCAAATCCTGATTTTGTACACAAATTAATGGATACATTGGTGAGCGACTATAAAAATTTAGATGATCGTTATTTCCTAGATATTATAGCTTGGTTTCATGCCGAGTTTGAGACAATCCATCCTTTTAACGACGGTAATGGACGAATGGGTCGTGTCCTAATTAATCTACAGCTCACTAAGTTAGGATATCCGCCAATTATTATTCCAAACAAAGGTAAGCGCACAAGCTATTACCCGGCTTTCGACTCATACCGTACCACTGGAAAGTACGATGATTTTACAGAATTATTTGCTAGCCAGTTGATAGAATCGCTCTATAAGCGGATAACTCTTTTATCATCACCGAAAGTTATCAGACTATCCGCCTGGGCTAAAGCAAACAATATAACGGGCAATATTGCAGCCAACAAGGCGAGTCGTGGTACTATCCCGGCGTTTCGGATGCGCGAAAAATGGATGATAGCTGCGAATTATCACGAAGGGTGAAGCTAATTTTTAATTAAATCTAATGACTGGCAGCGTTACGTTAGAGTAAAGCGATCCTAAAATTTATGCGGTAGATGTTCTTGGTTCGAATCCAACCCGCGTAAGATACTTGTTTTGTTAGTAATAAGGATTAATGTTGTAGACTAAACTACCGAAAAATAACTGAATTACTTGACAAGCACAAGCGTCTGGTAATAACCTGCTATTATGGCGAATTCAGTGTAGTGGTTGTCGTGCTTGAAACCCTCTTGGGGTTTTAAGATGATAATTTTTTTATACTTTTTTTGCCAGAATAAAAAAAGTTAAAATTGCCTCCCGTAACAAAATAGTGCGGGAGGTTTTTGATTTATATGAGATTTAAAAAGCTATAATGAAAATAATGCGCGCTAGAGCTAACAAGTTAATCGCGGTTGGAATGCTGTGTTTTAGCCTGGGGCTGATTATTTGTGTCTTACTTAAGCCAGTTGGACTCGGCGTAAATAGTGGCATTAGTTATTTTGGTAACTACCGGCTGACAATTGTTCCCTATGCCATTGCGATCCTAGGATATGGCCTAATTAATATATTATTGGCTCGCTGCATATCGGCGAAAGAATTATGGCCGCTAAAGCATAGCTTGTATGTGCTTGCTGTCTTGAGTCTAATTATTACCATTACACCGTACTCGGTAAGTTCTCTGCTTGATAATATCCATACCGCAACAGGAACTGTCCTATTCCTTCTACAGCTAATACTAAGTGGCTGGCTAATTATCAAAATGCATTATGATAGGTGGCCAATTGTTTTTAGCGGCCTAATGCTTGCCTCGGGCATCGCCGCGGCTTTCTATATTGAAGGCCCGCATGGCTTTTTGATTCAAGCCCAGATTGTCTTTCAGTGGTCATTCGCAGCGGTTCTTTATACCGCCGTCAATAATCTAATTCCTGCCAACACTAAAGCGTCTTAGCGCTTACCTTATGTAATCGTGACACAAACGCTTAATTTACGGCGACAGGCGGTTGATGTCCCGGGGGAACAGGATCGCTTCTTTGACGTTGTCTAGTCCAATAACTTTTTCGGTTAGTCGATCGATGCCAAAGCCAAAGCCACCATGTGGCGGGAGACCATGCCTAAAGGCACTGACATAGGCACTAAAGCCTGGGCTACTTGGATCAACACCAGCTTTCTTCATTTGGGAAACCAGTTCGCCATAGCGGTGCTCGCGCTGGGGAACAGTAGCTATTTCGACACCTCGAAACAATAAGTCAGCTGACCTAGCCGTGCCCTCTTCACCCTTCATGTGATAAAACTTCATCTTGCTCTCGGGTAGTCCCGTAGCAAAGACAGCTTCACAACCATCATTCTTACGGGAATATTCGCAGATCCACTTCTCTTCATCAGGCGTAAGATCAATTTCCTTGGAAACGTCCTTACCGGTCTCCTTGTGATACATCTCATGAATCTGCTTCATAGAATAGCGAGGGAAATCGGCTTTGAGAGTTAGGTCTGGGGCCCCCAGACTCTTCAGCTCTTCTCCTCGTTCTTTATAGAGCCTGGTCAGCACGTTAAACACTAGGTTTTGCAAAAGATCCATTACTTCACTGTGGTCACTAATAAAGCCCATTTCAACGTCAAGCATGGTCACTTCACTGACGTGACGAGTTGTAGCGCTTAACTCAGCTCTAAAAGCCGGGGCTATTTCAAAAACACGCTCAAAAACACCAACCATAATTTGCTTATATAGTTGGGGGCTTTGGGCCAACGTGGCCTCTTTGCCAAAGTAATCTAACTTGAAAACCTCTGCTCCGCCCTCTGCGGCACCGGCGACAAGCTTGGGGGTATTTATTTCCACGAAGTCTTGTTCGTAGAGAAAGTCTCTAATATATCGCAGAAGTTCGCTACGTAGCTTAAAGATTTTAGCTTCTTGTAGATTACGTAGACCTAGGGCTCGATAATCAAAAAGTGTTTCTAGATTGTCTGACTTATGGCTAAGTGGCTTATCGATTTCAATCGGTGGTTCCTCGGTTACGGCAACTATTACCTCAATATTAACGTCGTGAAGTTCAACTTGGCCAGGCGCTCGTTCTTCATCTACGGCTGAACCCGTTAGGCGCAGAACAGTCCCTACTTGTAGTCCGCGCAGTTTCTCAACCTCGTTCTTGTCTTTGATAACAGCTTGAATTAAACCACTGCGATCTCTAATATTGATAAAAGTTAGACCGCCAAGAAGACGTTTCTTGTGTAGCCAGCCTTCAACCATGACCTTACTGCCACTATGTGTCTTTAGGTCTCTTGCTAAAACTCGTTCCATATAACCTATTCTATCATCTCTTGAGTGTCACTGGTGCTAGCTTGATGCTCGGCGTGCTCTTTCTTGGCCTTAGCAGCAGCAACGGCGTGGAGATCTTCGAAGTTATCAAACTCATCACTAATCGACTCGCCTAAGATATCAGACACGATGTTATCAATAGTTACCACGCCAACGAATTCTTCAAATTTATTAACTACTATAAACAGATGGTGGTGGGTTTTCAAAAAAGCATGGAAGACTTTTAGAACGTTAAAATCTTCGTGGACGTAATAGGCCACCGGCTGCATGATATTTTTAATTTGTTGGTTACTTTTTGCCTGGTCTAGGTCTATAAGATCGCCAATAAAAAGTGTTCCGACAATATTGTCTTTCTTTGAGTCGTAAACTGGGAAGAAACTAAAACCGCTCTTATGCAGTTCATCAATTAAAACCGGGCTAATATTATCCTGGGCATTAACAGAATGAACTACGCTTCTTGGGACAAGGATATCGCTAATAGGCGTATCGCCAAAAGAAAGAATCGACTGCGCCATGTTTAGCTCTATCAGAGGAATGTGGTTGTCTGTTTGATCTTTTTGCCACTGCAATAAGTCAACTAAGTCGGTTTTATCATACAGCCCAGTATGATCATATGATGCCGAACGATCATGCATGATGTGGTTAAGTTTTTCGAATATTGGATGGGCGTAGTTAAGCAGCCAAGCCAGAGATGGAGCAAACCAGATTGCTAGCTGACGTCCAAAAGAACTTGAGCGAGATGAAGGTAGCCAAAGGAATGCAAACCATAGTAGAAAAATAATAACTAGGAAGGTAAACCAACTACTAAGTTGACCGGCTAACAATACGAAGCTCCCGGCTGCACACAAAACAGTAATCACTACCAAGAGAGTCTGAAGGCTGGCCCCATAAGCACTAACTCTGTAAAGTGTCCTCTCTGGCTGTTTGTTGAGACGAGCTTTATGCCTGAGCTCCCTGATTGGTAGCTGATGATATGTTTTATTAAGGGAGATTGCTAAAAACATAATTATTGCCAGTACAACCGCTAAAAGAAAGTTGGTCATGTACCAATATTAGCGTGCGTAAGCTGTGAATACAAAACAATCGCTATGATATACTTATCTAAAGATATAAGGAGAGATCATAGTGGATAAACGATTTTGGGGAATTTTGATTGTCATAGTTTTAGTTTTTGGTGGCATATTTATAGTTTCTAATAACAATAAAAATAACAGCTCAGACTCGACAACAACCAATACGCCGACAAACCACACCAGTGGCCAGGATAAGGATAAAGTAACCTTGCTCGAATATGGTGATTTTGAATGTCCTTACTGCGCCGAATATTACCCAATCGTCGCCCAAGTCGCAACCGCCTATGCACCCTACATTACTTTCCAATTTAGAAATCTACCACTTACGACAATTCACCCCAATGCTTTTGCTGGGGCCAGAGCAGCTGAGGCTGCTGGTTTAATGGGACAGTACTGGCAAATGCACGATCTTCTATACCAACAGGGTGAGTCTTATTATGCTTCTAATGAAAAAAGCGCCAGCTGGATTAGTAGTGCAAATCCTCTGACAGACTTTGACCAATTTGCTACACAACTTGGTTTGAATGTTACTAAATTTAATACCGATTACGCTTCGACTCAGGTCAACAACAACATAAATTCTGACGTTGCAGCATTTGCTAAAACTGGCGCCCAGGAAGCAACTCCGACATTCTTCCTAAATGGTACGCAGGTTCAACCGGCTGCTTCATTCGCTAGTTTCCAAACGTTCATCAATGCCGCTATCAAAAAAGCCGGCTATCCCGTTCCGGTTGTCTCTGCCGGCTCCTAGTAGACTATAAACTCTCGCCACTGTGGCAACTGCACCGTAACAATAACATTACTACTACGCGTATATACATACTTAACTTTTATAGGCATTCTTTTTAAACTTATCCTTTTGCACCACCACGGTACTTTTTATTGTTTTTGTCTCATGTGGCTTTAGGCACCACATTGAAGTCTGAGTAGTATGACACGTTTAACCATAAGCGGTCAATATCTTGGCAAATTAACTACTGGAACTGTACAATAAAAACAGTAGTAATAAACAAACATGAACACTGATACAATTTTCATTCAACTTAGCATGGTTATTGCCCTAGCTACCGGCATTGCGATTATTATGAGGTTGATCCGTCAACCCCTAATAATAGGCCACATACTGACCGGTATAATTGTTGGCCCACTTATTCTAAATCTAATAAAGACGCCGCAGACCATCGCAACGTTTAGTGATATTGGCATTGCCTTACTGCTGTTCATAATTGGACTAGGGTTAAACCCGCGGGTTATTAAGGAAGTTGGTAAGACCGTTGCCGTCATAGGACTGGCACAGATTGTACTTACGACGGCCTTAGGCTGGGCTGGAGCGGTACTACTTGGTGTCAAAGATCAACAGGCCTTAATACTCGGCATAGCTCTGTCTTTTAGTTCGACGATTATTATATTAAAGCTGCTTAGTGATAAAAAAGAGCAGTCACGTTTGTATGGCAAGTTGGCAGTTGGTCTATTACTAGCTCAAGACATAGTCGCTATGGTAGTACTGCTGTGGCTAAGTGGACTAACCAGTAGCAAGTCTTTCCCAGTTCACCATTTCATACTCCTGGCCGGTAAGGGAGGCTTGGTTGTCTTGGCGATGTTTATTATTGGCTGGGGGATATTGCCAAAGGTTACCAAGTTCATTTCCTCAAACCAAGAATTGTTATTCTTATTTGCCATAGGCTACGGTTTTGGAGCAGCTGCCCTGTTCGCTAAGATTGGCGGCAGCTTAGAAGTTGGAGCATTGCTAGCCGGTATATCACTAGCTTCACTACCCTATACCCAGGAAATGAGCGCACGCCTGCGCCCACTGCGGGACTTCTTTGTTGTAGTCTTCTTTATTGCTCTGGGAACGCGTTTACAATTTAGCAATATATCCCACATGCTATCGATCATAATATTCGGCAGCTTAGTGGCCATTATTATTAAGCCTCTAGTCGTTTTAGCGCTACTTGGAATTATGGGTTACACCAAGCGGACAAGTTTTAAAACGGCAATCACTACCGGTCAGATAAGCGAATTCTCCTTAGTACTGGTCATACTAGCCAATAAACAAGGCATGTTTAGCGGTGATCTGGTAAGCAGCGTGACAGTTATAGCCCTAATAACTATTGCCGTATCAACCTACCTGACTATGTACAACGAGCAGATATATAACAGTTTAGCTAGGTTCCTGGGTATTTTTGAGCATCCCAGAGAGCACTTTGAGCGTGAGCTTACTCATCATAACGATATGATCCTTTTCGGTTACCAGCATGGTGGTCATGAATTCGTAAAATTGTTTAAGGGTCTTAAGAAACCTTACGTTGTTATTGATTATGATCCGGAGGTTATTGAGCTACTAGAACAACAGAAGTTCCCAGCCATTTTTGGTGATGCCATGGATATAGAGTTACTCGAGGAAGCCGGACTGGATAAGGCTAAGCTGATTGTCTCAACTATTAACGACTACCATACCGATTCATTTATTCTTGAGCTGCTTAAGAAGGTTAATGCTGGCGCTGTATCGATTATCCATACCGACAGCATTGAGCATGCTCTAGGACTTTACGAACAAGGTGCAAGCTATGTTATCCTACCCCATTTCGTCGGAAGCCAACAGATTTCTTCGTTTATCCGAAAGAATGGTTTAAGCAAGAAAGAATTTAAGCATTATAGAGAGAAACACTTAGCTTATCTTAAGCAAAACTATCCATTATTGACTGAGATATAGAGCCACTGTTTTTTTACGTAGCGATAAACGCTTGGCAATAAACCAGCTACAACTTTGTTGTCTCGAAGTGCCTGACGAATTTTGGTAGATGAGACGTTCTGCTCAGATGTTTTTATGATTACTACCTCTTTTGGTTTAAACGGTAGTTTGGCTAATCTCTGCTGCAAGTATTTAGGGTCATCTCCCTCGCGCATAGCAATGATTAGATTACCGGCTTTGAAATAGCGCTTAATGGCATCTTTCGACCAGCTATCGGTATTCATCTCCAGCGCGTTATTTGATCCCATCATAAACAGCAGTTCAGAGTTGGGGTATTTTTTTCTTAGCTGGGGCAAAGTCCGCGTAACATTGAAAAACATGTCTGGTAGCTCGAGTAGTTCCAAATTACTATAGGGTTTGATAGCCTGGGTTATCATGGCAGTTCGATGACCAAAATGCTCTACTCCCTGCTTGCGCGGTGGACGACGTTCTGGCATAAATACAACTTTATCTAATTTGGCAGTCCTAGCAGCTTCCAAAGCGAAGAATATATGCCCGGCGTGGATAGGATCAAATGTACCGGCGAAGATACCAACACGTTGCTTGATCATGGCTTCCCTCTTTGAATGATTGTCTCTTGTGATAGTTATTATTGTATAGGCTTATTGCCAACTATCATACATAGGGATGGCTGCATATTTAGTGGTTAAAAGATTATCTTTCTAAATCTGACGGAAAAACTTAGAAAAATATCTGCGTGTTTGGTTGATGTATTTATTGACAATCGGTATGTTTTGTCATAGACTTAAAGAGTGAAGTACTTTGATTGGAATGATATAAAGAATACGTACCTTAAAACTGAAAGAGGCATTGGCTTCGATGATGTTCAGGCGGCGGTTGAGGGGGGTAAAATACTCGCCGATATAGAACATCCCCTGAAGTCACAGTACCCCAACCAAAGAGTGTTTATCATTGAGTTTAACGACTATGTTTACATAGTCCCATACGTTGAAGACGCGACAAAGATTTTTTTAAAAACAATTTACCCGAGCCGAAAAATGACCAAAAAGTATTTAAGAGGAGGAAAGAATATATGAAATACTATGAACTAGAGGCAGAAGAAAAAAAGGAGCTTGAGGCAATCGAGAGAGCCATAGAAAGTGGCGAGATTAAAAGCGTGCCTGATTTCACTAAACGTAAAAAAGAATTACAACAGATTGCCAAGAGCACTCTTAATAAAACAAGAAACATTAATATAAGACTTTCTGAGAGAGATTTGTATAAGCTAAAGAGCAAAGCCATTGAGGAAGGCATCCCTTATCAGACACTGGCTTCTTCTATTCTGCACAAATCGACAGTAAGATAACGTTCATAGCACCTCCAGGCGCACTATGCCTAGGCTGTTACAAGATACTTTCGGCCAGCTTTTATAGCTAACCAGTAGACACCGAAGAACATTGCTGTATAGAACATATCGCTCATGGCAGTGTTGCGGAAGAAAGGTAGTGCCATGGTGAAACAATAGGCTAGTCCGCTTAGAGTGTGGCTATACATACCGCCAAACATCCAGACTGCAAAGTTGGTAACCGCAAAGAAGAAAATCGATGACGAGAAAGTTATACCTATCCCCTTAATGAAACTTGGTTTTTTCATATAGTAGCTACTGGCTAGAGCAATCAACATATAACATCCCCAGATAATGGGCATGATGTTATAAAAACCAATAATGGCATCCGAGGCCACCATAACACTCAAAGGTATCCAGATGGCTAATTTACGAGGCAATACTGCCCCTCCAAAAATAGCTATAGCTGCAACTGGCGCAAAGTTAGCCGGGTGCGGTAGAAGACGCATCAGCGCACCTAAGACAATTAAGGTAACTGCAATGGTTATTTGTAGATGTTTGTCTTTCATTATTGTAACTTCCAAGTAAGAGTATCACTATTTTTGGTTACATACGAGCTGGCACCCATAGCCGCTTCTTTGCCGTTAATATAGAATGTCCAGTACTTTGGGCCGTTACCAACAACACCGTTGATCGAGGTTACGAAATCACCAAATGAATAGTGCTTGACGCCGACCGTTACGTGTCTTTCAAGTAGCGTCATGGCATTTACGCCTGCTTGGCCCTTGTAGCTAACTTCACTAAGTTGATTCTGGCTATTAACAACAACCGACAACTTGTGACTAGGCGTATTGGCAACATATGCCCAGCTTCCAAGACCGACAGCTATCGCCAGGATTACGATGACACCGACAATGATGTTTATTTTTGACTTGGCTAACTTACTCATGATTTGTTCTTTCTGCCCGGTCGCTATAGTTATCATCTGGCAAAAAAGAAATTATATATCTTGCTCGAGATTCCTAAAGAGACTAAAGGCTATCGCTGTATCGGACTCATGGGTTTTGATCTAACCCATATACCGTTGCGGCACAGTTCCCGAATTGCACGGGATTCCAGCGTTATTAATTGTTAAGTGATCTCACAATAACACAAGTTGCCTACACTATATGTAGTATTATTTGCACCGACTGAGACGCTATTTCTATAAGGCCTTGAAGCTGGTTAGCATATCGATAAACATCGCCTCGTCAGGGACTATGTTGCGGTCGGAGAATAGAAAGAAATAACTATGAGTGCCAGATGTTGGCCCGGTAATGGTTGTCGTATTGATCTGTGAACCAATCGTGCCGGTGCCAACCTGATTATCTGTAAACCTGGCAAGGTCACATATAAAATTAACACTGTCCCATTCGCTTTCCTTGGGCGCCAGCAATTCAGCCTGAGCGTCATTTTGGGTTCCACCGGGCGTGAAATCTGAACAATTCTGCGACAACGTACCAACAACAAAGTGGTTACCGTCGGGCTGAATTGGTAGCTCGGCATTAACGGGTGTGGTGGCTGGAATGGTATCGATATAGATCTGCAGGATGCGATCAGAATAATATTTAGCAGTCGCCTGCCAGGTAATAGAATGGTCACTTGGTACATCAATTGAAGCGGTCTGCACCCAGTCTGATGGCAACTGAATGGTAAAGGTTGGCTCTTTGATGGTTATTACTGATGTTCCCGTTATAAGCTGCGGAACAATTACCGCTTTGCCAACTATAACTTTGTGTTTTGGTTGAAAATGGCTCCATAAGATAAATAACCCAATACAAACGCCAACGACTACAACTGTGACTTCGGAGGCTCTAAGTAAAAAGTGACCAAATGGTCGACGCTTGCGAGCGGTATATTGATAAGTTTTTTTCATGTATTTTGGATATGTTTGCGTAAATCAGCCAGCCGAGGAATAAAACTCTGGGCGGCACCATCAAGTCCGAGTACTTTAAGTGCCCCAACCAAAACGTAGAGTTGGTCGATCTCAGCAACCTCAGGACTAGCCGATTTCTCGGCAATATTAAAAAAATAATCCACTTTTTCAATCATCCATCTCTCTTCGCCGGGCTTTACTTGATTGGTTATAATTTTGGTTTGAGGTTCTAGGCTTTGCGTTACTGCCAGCGACCGAGCGCTACGATCACGTTTTTGAAGCAGGCCACGCTTTATAAGGTTGTTAACATGCAAAGCAACAGTGGCAACTGAATTGTAATTTAGGCCTTTCATAATCTCGCGGTAGCTAGGGCTATAGCCATGTTCACTAACAAAGGCTTCGATGTAGGATAGAAGCTCCTTTTGTTTTTTTGTTGGTAGAACTGTTTGTTTTTCGTTCATAATTTAATTATATCGTAGTTCTTATGTCTCTATATTTATCTTGATGTCAAAGACAACTAATTTTAGCGGATCAATGCTACAATCAGTGGTAGTTCATGAGTAATTATAGATTTAATTTATATTCATTAAAAGTATTTAATAATGGGCTTCCATTGGAGGTCAACACTTGAAAAATAATACTTCACTGGTTTATAACATTTTCTTAGTTATTGGTGACTTTGTTGCCTTGGTTTTGGCCTTCGGAGCGGCTTATATAATTAGGGCTCACTATTTCACTACGGCAGTTGCCCATCCGATTCACGGTTCAACATACATAGAAATTTTCTTAAGTCTTTTGCCTTTTTGGATAATAATCTTTGCACTTATCGGCCTGTATAACCAATATATCTATGAAAAACGCTTTCAAGAAGTTGGATTACTGCTAATTGGATCATTCCTGGGATTCTTGTTTGTAATATTTTGGGATTTCATTTCCTTGCATCCAATATTCCCGTCTAAGTTGGTGCCAATAATCGGACTTGCCCTAAGCTTTGTACTCTTGGTTATTTTCCGCAATCTTGCCCGTTACGTACGCACCAAACTATACAGTTATGGGATTGGTCTTAACAATGTACTGCTTGTTGGTAATACCCCAATGACCTTGGAGCTGGTTGATTCGTTAGGAGATTATAAATCTACTGGGTATAAAATTGCCGGAGTAGTCGGTGACAAGCGGATGTTTTCAAGGCTTCAAAACATAAATATATTTGCTAACTTTGCTGAAGTAATAAGTGGCGGGAAACTCTACTTTAACACCATCGTTCAAACCGAGCTTTATGCCGATGAACATAGAAACCGCGAGATACTGGAATATGCCCAAGTTAATCATGTATCTTACCGCTTCGTGCCCGGTAACAGTGAATTGTTTGTAGGTAACATTGACGTTGAGCTATTTAGAAATTCGGTACCGGTGATTGCCATTCACCAAACGGCCTTGATTGGTTGGGGCCGAGTCTTTAAGCGACTCTTTGATGTAATTGCTGGCCTTATTCTACTAATTATTACTTCATGGTTAATTATTTTAATATTCATTGCTGAACTACTTAGCGGTGGAAACGTCTTTTTTCGCCAAGAACGTTTAACTCGTTTTAATACCCCTTTTCGGGTAATTAAATTTAGAACCTTAAAGAAGTCGTCTAACAATATGACTCCTGAGGAAGCATTTACTAAAATGGGTCGCGCTGATCTAATCCCTATATATCGAACCAATGGCGACCAGATTGAGAATGACCCACGCTTCACTAAACTAGGGAGGTTTCTGCGCCGTACCAGCTTGGACGAATTGCCTCAACTATTTAATGTAGTTAAGGGAGATATTAGTCTCGTTGGCCCACGCCCGCTGATACCCCAAGAGCTGTCGGTTTATGAAAAACGTCACACAATTTTGAGCGTTAAATCAGGCCTAACCGGACTTGCCCAAGTTTCGGGTAGGAAAAATATAAGCTTTGAAGAGCGCCGAAAACTTGATCTATATTATGTGCAAAACTGGACTTTTTGGTTAGACCTAGTCATTCTAGCCAAGACTATTCGCGTAATACTGAACGGTAGCTAATTATGGACGGGACTTCCAAAAAAAAGATTGCGATTGTTTGTGATTGGCTAGTAAACATTGGCGGAGCTGAGCGAGTTGTCTATGAACTGCATAATCTCTTCCCTGATGCCCCGATCTATACCTCTCAGTACGACCCAGAAAGACTTAGCGGCTTTAATGAAGCTGATATTCGCACTGGTTGGTTAAATAAGTTACCTAAAGCTTTAAAAAAGTTCATGCCAGTACTCAGGGCCTGGTACTTTAGTCATTTAGATCTCAGCGACTACGATGTCGTTATATCCGCTACTGGGGCTGAAGCAAAAAGCGTTAAAACCGGTGACTCAACAATTCATATTGCCTATATTCATTCCCCTACCCATTACTACTGGATTCGTTATGATGAATATTTATCTTCCCCTGGCTTCCCGAAAGGGCTAAATTGGTTGGCTTACCTTGGACTTAAATTCCTAGTTAATCCTATGCGACGCTGGGATTTTCGGGCAGCCCAAAAACCCGATTACCTAATAGCTAACTCAACACATATTCAGGCTATGATAAAAAAATATTATAAACGGGATTCGATAGTAATATTCCCACCAGTTGAAGTTGATCGTTTCAAATTACCGTCTAATCCTCCGCTTAGAGCCGGTTTTGTAGCGGCCGGAAGGCAGACTCCATATAAGCGCATAGACCTGGCTGTAGCGGCTTGTACGCAGCTAAACGTGCCACTTGTTGTCATAGGTAATGGCCCAGATCATCGCAAACTAGAACGCATGGCTGGCAGAAGTGTCATTTTCCTGAGTAACGTTAACGACAGTGAAATGGTAGCGCACTTTCAATCGGCAACTGCTTTGATATTTCCGACCAATATTGAAGACTTCGGAGTAACCGGAGTTGAAGCCATGGCAGCCGGTACGCCAGTAATCGCTTATAGAAAAGGTGGCCCCCTGGATTACGTAGTGCCCGGTAAAACTGGTCTATTTTTTGATAAACAAAACGTTAAGAGTCTTATAAAGACAATCGAGAGTTTTGATCCTAGCCGCTTTAATAACGAGAAGATTGCCGAAGCTGCGCAGCAATTCTCGGTTAAAGAATTCAGGCGTCATATACTTGATTTTGTCAGAGATAATGATATAATATAACATCTAAATGGAGCTTAGCTATATATGTGTGGCATTGTAGGATGTATTGGTAAAAAACAAGCTTGTCCGATCGTTCTAGATGGACTTAGAGCTTTGGAGTACCGTGGTTACGATTCGGCTGGGGTAGCGGTAATTGATAGTAATAACAGCGCTCAGTTATTCAAACAAGTTGGCGGCGTAGAGAATGTTGCGAGACTAATAAACTCATCTAAAAAGCCCGTTAAATCGACTGTAGCTATTGGGCACACTCGTTGGGCTACCCACGGCCAGCCATCTATCGAGAATGCTCACCCCCAGACCAATCAGTCAAAAACAATCTTCGTTGTTCATAATGGCATTATTGAAAATTATTCAGAAATCAGGGAAAAACTAATTGGTCAGGGATACAAGTTTATATCCGAAACTGACACTGAGGTAATTCCTCAGCTAATTGATTATCATCTTAAAAAAGCTAAATCTTTTGAGCAAGCATTCATTAAGACTTTGGGTGAGTTACGTGGAGCTTATGCGATCGTCGCCCTAACAACCGAGGAACCAGATAAATTATTTGCTGCCCGCTTAAGTAGCCCACTAGTCATTGGCGTAGCCGACGAGGAGCTTATTGTAGCCTCAGACCCGGCCGCGATTTTGGCTCATACCAAACAGGTCGTCTATATTAAGGATTACGAGATGGTTGTCGTAGACAGTAAATCTTACAAGATCCATAACTACTTAAAAGACACGACAGTTAAGCGTGGTACGGAAGAACTAGATTTTGACAGTGAAGAATTTAGTAAGGCTGGCTACCCAACTTATATGCTCAAGGAGATATTTGAAGCTCCGGCAACCATTAAGAGTGCGACACTTGGTCGAATCAGGCTTGATCCGCCACTTGTTAAGCTAGGTGGCCTGGAGAGAGTCTCTTCTCAGTTAAAGTTTATTGATCGACTGGTTATAGTTGGATGTGGAACTTCATTCTACGCTGGTCTAGTCGGCGAATACCTAATTGAGGAGATAGCTAAAATTCCTGTTGAGGTTCAGCTAGCTAGCGAATTTAAATACCGTGATGAGCCTTTTTCCCGCAGCACTGCCTTGCTGGCTATATCGCAGTCCGGTGAGACTGCCGATACTATCGCCGCTCTTAAAAAAGTTGAGGATTACGGCATATTACGTCTGGGTGTAGTTAATAACGTTGGTTCAACGATTGCCAGAATGACCGATGCTGGAGTGTATTGTCATGCCGGCCCAGAACGAGCCGTAGCTAGTACCAAAGCCTTTATCTCGCAGGTTGTAGTACTTGCTGAAATTGCCCTCTATCTTTCTAACGGTACCAGCAAATTATATAAGCCGCTCCTAAGCGAACTAGAACTGCTTCCCGGTAAGGCTGCAGAGCTTCTAAAGCAAACGGAGACAATCAAACGCATTGCTCTAAAGTATAAAGACGATCGAGACTTTCTATTTATCGGCAGACATTATTTGTATCCTGCGGCCCTAGAAGGCGCTTTAAAGCTAAAAGAAGTGGCCTATACGCACGCCGAAGGCTATGCCGCCGGAGAAATGAAGCATGGGCCTCTAGCCATGATAGATCCATCCTTCCCGACTCTAGCCCTGGCTACCGATTCACCTCAGCTAGAAAAAACCTATTCAAATATTCAAGAAATTAAAGCTAGAAATGGACGAGTCGTAGCCATTGCTACTGAAGGCAATAAGCATATAGAGAGCGTAGCAGATGACGTAATCTATATGCCTCAAACCGCCGAACAATTTCAACCTATTCTGGCAGCAACTGTGATGCAATTATTTGCTTACTATATAGCTGAAGCAAGAGGCGTTAATATCGATCAACCTCGTAATTTAGCAAAGTCTGTTACCGTAGAATAGTATTTTTTATTTATATTTTAAGTCTCCTGTGTATTTATTTTGTTCTTGGTTAAAGTTCTATATGGTTAATTGTAGTTTGTGTTCTATATTGGTTTAGGTTTGTTTGGAGTTTCTAGTCGTTCAAGCAATGCAGTGTTTAGATAAGTTATTATTTCTTATATAGATACTATAAATAATAGTAAACAGAAAGTGGACTTGAATAACAGATGTAAACTGATTTAAAAACATACGTTAGGCAATGTACGTTTCTGGGTGAACCACCTCACTTCGAATTGGAACCATATTATTGGAGAAATCGTAGAGTGGCATGAAACACTCAAGGGTAGTAATCTGAGGTTAATATTCCCGTAGGGAGTGGAACCTAACTAATAGACCTACTTCATTAATGGTGAGCCTAGCGGGCTTAGAGTACGAGCTAATCGCTGCTATTTCAACAACTCTGATTTGAGTATTAATTGCAGAGACTTGATACTATTAAATTCGTAAAAAGATAGGTAGGCCAGAGCCAATTTTTTGGCCTCAGTTTTTCTCAAACTAAAACCTATCCCGATTGAATTTATCAAAAGGGCATTAGCAAGCATCCTCCCCGTTCTTTTGTTGCCATCCTCAAATGCCTGCAAATAGGGAAATAAACTCAGCGCTAGAATGGCTCTAGAAAAAGGATTTTTTGCTTTGTTGATAATTGAGAGAATTCTATCTGCATTCTCTCTTAAGAGTTGCGGCGAAGACAATGGTTGATAATTGCTAGCAGTTATTTGAACAATTATTTTTCTGATCCCTGGCTGTATTCCAAGGTTAAATCCGATGATCTTATGGAGCTCTTCGACGGTTCTAAAGGTTAAATTATTACCAAATAAATCTATATTTTCAACGATAAAGGCTATGGCGTTCTTATGGTTTAGGATCATCTGAGTCTCAAACTCTGTTCGATTCTTGGCTTTTATGCCTTCTAAAAGCAACAGTTGAGTATCGAGCAGCGTATAGGTATTTCCTTCTAAGGCTGATGATTTCCATGACAGCTCAATCGTTAAATACTCTAGCTCTTTGGCCGTCATTTTTTTGTTGATAGGTGATTTTATATCATCACCGAATAATTTATCTATTTCTTCGCCAGAAAGTTGGTTCAACCAATTGATCAATTCAATATTGAAAAATCTTTCAGCTCTTTCTTCGTACTCCAATATTTTTTCAGGAAGATCAATAAATAATAGTTTAGGGTAGTTAATGGTGTATGTAGGTTTATTTGCACTTCCGTGTTTGTTGATAATGCCACTCTCAACCAAGGAAGCAAGAGACCTTTGTATAGAGCGAACGTCAACGGATTGTATGTTCTGACTTATCGCCGTTGATGAATTGCTGCCATTTAATAAATTGAGGAGAACATTTGCTGTATTTTTATTTAATTTCATACGACAATATTAGCATATTTTTCAAAAAATATCACATTTTTGTCGTATAGAGAGCTATTTAATTACTAACCAGCTATAACTTATATATCCAATTAACATTCTATATGTGAATCAATTTCTTTTGGGCTTCGGCAATAGATGGATACAACGTGGTGAGCTTGATGGGGTTCGAACTGGAACCAAATCAAGCGCGAGCTGATAGCCATGTGGCAAATAGTGAATGCCTAAGAGAATTAAATCCTGTTGCGGTCTAAGTCTTAGGAATTGAACTTATTTACTATCCTCCAGTATAGCCTTAAGTTTATCCAAATGTTTCATCGGAAATATGCTTTCAAGGTCTGTATGCACAGTCTATTCATGATATTCAAACTCAGTAGTAGCCTTTGGAGGCTTCGTTTGTTTCTTAGATGATTTGAACCTTGCCTCTAGCGTAAACCCCAACGCCTAGGCAGTACCTGAGGCTTTATTTGATTGTCCTCATGGGCGGTGACGAACTATTGCGTGTTTCAAGCTGTTATTGTACAGTTATTCGTAGCACCTACCTTTTAAAAATAGGGAGATAGGAGGGATTGGCAATAAAATATAACTTCTCACTTAAGACAAAAATTAATACTAAAATAAACCTTACTAAACCCTACTTCTAATAGCTACTCTCTAAGAAAATCACAACATAACGCTTAACTACTAACTACATCTCATGAAACTACCTAAAATAACTACGAGACAGCAAGACATACTAGAACTACTATATACCTATAGATACTTAGATAGAGTACAGATTCAGGCTTTCATGAATCACAAAGATAAACGACGAGTCCTGAGCTGGTTAAAAGATCTCAGAGACAAGAACTACGTCGAATGGATCTACTCTACTGACTTTGCAGAGAAAACCAAGCCAGCTATCTACTATATTAGTATTAATGGTGTACGCTACCTGAAAACAGTCCAGGCAGACGATGATAGCGCCTACTATCCTATAGAAGAAGTGCGTAAACGCTATAAAGACAACCAGCGAAGCCGGACATTCATTGACCGCTGCTTACTGGTGGCGAATTGTTGCCTATCCCTCAAGGCCGTCAATGACCTCGAAAACACAGCCAACGGTAATAAAATCACCTATGACTACTTAACCGAATCCGATTACATTAGTCCTGACCATGAATATCACTTCTTGGCCGAACATGAGGTTCTAAGGCCTAATTTGTGCATTATTCGACAAAGAGGCCAAACAACTAAAAACTATTTGCTAGAAATCTTTGACGCTACGCTACCTCGTTATCGGATTCGGCGAAGACTCAAAGGCTACGTGGGCTACCTTGACGATAATGAATGGGAGGGTGATGAGCCGGAACCTATTGTACTCCTAGCCTGTGCGACCCTTACTGATCTCATTTACGCGAAACGAGCAACCAAGAAACTTATTGCAGATACCTACGCCGATGACATTCATATACGGTTTACGACATCTGAGCGACTTAAGCTAGACGGGGTTAATGCCGATATTTGGGAAGAAGGTCGTGAACGATCTGGCTTGTAGCCTGAGCTCTATATTATAAATTCCATTGCTTGCAATGAAATTTGAGCTGTTTTTCGCCAGAAAAAGAGCTGTAGCAACCGTCTAAAGCTAACTGCTCTACTCATAATATATAAAAAGACTACTGATCACCGATAAATAATTTTGGGTGTTTGCGCCGAAGGCCTAACGGTTTTATCGGCTTTTCTAGGACTTACTTTTATTTATCTTGCTTATGTCGCCGACATTCTGTGATAAATCTTTGCGGACTACCAGGATTCCGTCAGCCGTATTAACTACCACAATATTATCTACGCCAATGACCGCAACCTTCTTATCTTCGGCATTAATAATAAAAGAGTTCTCTACTTTATCTAAATGAACATTTCCCCCTGAGATATAATTCCCTGAGTTATCTGTTTCTACGGCTTGATATAAATCTGCGAATGATCCAAGATCCATCCAATCAAACAAGGCCTGCACAACAAGTAAATTCTTAACCTTTTCTATTAGTCCATAGTCTAGTGATTCATTTTCAAAACTTAAATATGCGTCAGAATATTCTTCCGGACTGGCCTTACTTAACTTCTTGTAGTTATTAAATAGGCTAGGGGCATACTGTTTCATGCTATTAACGAAGGTATTAATCGACCCGGCAAAATAGCCACAGTTCCATAAATATTCACCGCTTTTAAGATACTCTTTGGCAAGGCGTATATCGGGTTTCTCTTTAAAAGATTCAACATTATAAACTTGCTTAGTGGCATCTATCGAGGCGCCCTTTCTTATATAGCCAAAACCAGTTGCTGGATAATTTGGCTCCACGCCAACAAGGGTAATATTCTTCTCGTTTGACGAAACCTTGTCAGCTAGTAAAAAACTACTCTTAAAACCATTGATATTTCTTATGTAATGATCGGCCGGCATAATCACGATAGTCTCGTCATTATCATGGCGCGGAGATAAATAGTGCAGAGCTGCAATGATACAATTGGCCGTTCCCCGCCTAGCCGGTTCTACAATAAAACTATTTTCTGGGAGCTCAGCAAGTTGGGCTTTAACGAGCTCAATATGGCTAGCCTCGGAGACAACGTATATATCACTAGTAAGCTCCTTGGCACGCTGAAAAGTTAATTGAAGCAATGACAACTCATCATTATTAATTTTCAGAAGGTGCTTAGGGTACTCGGGCGTAGAAAGAGGCCACAACCTAGTTCCAGAACCACCAGCAATTATTACGGCTATCATGAATAGATGATAACAAGATTTTGATTTTAGCCATAGATTTCAGACGCTAACAGATATATAGTAGTAGCATGAACAATGTTGAGGGAATTTTTAAAGCCTACGATATTCGCGGAAAAGTAGGTAGTGAACTATCGGCAACTGTAGCTGAGAAAATAGGCTTTGCATTTGGTAATTGGTTACCTGAGAAAAATGCCGTGGTAGTAGGAAGGGATATGCGCCCGGATTCATTGGAATTATCTCAGGCCATAATTAAGGGCCTAGCAGAACAAGGACGAGAAGTTTGGGACATAGGCGAAGTGACTAGTGACATGATCTACTTTACTGTCGGTAAATTTGGACTAGCTGGTGGAGCGATGATTACAGCCAGCCACAACCCGGGTGAATATAACGGTATTAAACTCTGCCGAGAAGAAGCCAAGCCCGTAGGCGAGGAATCTGGTCTTTTTGAGATCAGAGATGTGGTTATAAAAAACCTTACAAGTGACACTGTGCTAACCAATATAAAGGGTGTCATAAAAGAGCGTGACGTCACTGATGATTGGATCGAACATGTTCTTTCATTCATCGACGCAGACGAATTAAAACCGCTAAAAGTAGCCGTTGATGCTGGTAACGGAATGGCAGGTAAGATTTTCCCAGAACTCGAGCCGCACGTCCCATTTTATATTACTGAGATGTTCTTTGAACTCGACGGGACTTTCCCCAACCATATTGCCAACCCCCTTGACCCAAACAACTTGGTTGATTTGCAGAAAATGATTAGCCAAGAAAAGTGTGATGTCGGCGTAGCCTTTGATGGCGATGGAGACCGAGCTGTACTGGTTGATGAAAAGGGAGAAGCTCTTAGTGGCAGCGTTATGACAGCGATACTCGCTAAGTTTATCCTAGAGAAATATCCGAACTCGACAGTACTAATCAACGCTATCTGTGGACGAATAGCCGAGGAAACTATTACCAGTAACGGTGGCAAATGTATTAGAACTAGGGTTGGCCATTCATTCATAAAGGCTGATATGCGAGAAAACAATGCTGTATTTGCCGGCGAGCACAGCGGACACTATTACTTTAAAGAAAACTACATGGCTGATAGCGGTCTAATCGCTGCAACAATTATGCTCTATATTATGTCTCTATCTAATAAACCTCTATCACAAATTGCCGCACCTTTTAGACAAGCCTATGTTCAGATTACTGAAACCAATTTTGAGATTATTGATAAGGATGCGGTTTTGAAGAAAATAGCTGAAGTTTTCTCGGGTGATAAACAAGATAACTTAGACGGGTTAAGCGTTAATTTTAAAGACTCATGGTTTAACATACGGGCCAGCAATACCGAACCATTACTCAGACTTAATGCCGAGGCAAAGACCGAAGATGAACTTGATAGCCTTGTAAAAAAAGTTACAGCCATAATTGGAGAATTTTCTTGAAACTATTAGTTACTGGCGGAGCTGGCTTTATTGGCTCAAACTTCGTCCGATATATTTACCGTGTCCGTCCGCAGTGGGACATAACGGTATATGACGCTCTTACCTATGCCGGTAATCTAAAAAATATAGAGGGCTTGGACCCAAGTCGAGTTCATTTTATACAAGCTGATATATGTGACGAGAACCAGATAGACAAAGCGGTTGCAGAGTGTGATGCCGTGATACACTTCGCCGCTGAATCACATAACGATAACTCCCTTCACTCTCCTTGGCCTTTCGTGAACACAAACATAGTGGGAACATTTCAAATACTTGAAGCAGTTAGAAAGCACGATAAACGGCTACACCACATATCAACAGACGAGGTATATGGAGACTTGGAGCTTGATGATCCAAATAAATTTACTCCCGACAGTCCTTACAATCCCTCTAGTCCCTACTCAAGCACCAAGGCTAGTTCAGACATGCTAGTCCGAGCATGGCATAGAAGCTTTGGTATTAGGGCAACTATTTCAAATTGCTCCAACAACTATGGTCCCTATCAACATGTTGAGAAGTTTATACCAAGACAGATTACCGAGATTCTAGAAGGCCGGAGGCCAAAATTGTATGGGACAGGTGAAAACGTTCGTGATTGGATACATACCGAAGATCATTCTTCGGGCGTACTGGTAATACTAGAAAAAGGGGAAATCGGTGATACGTACCTAATAGGGGCAAACGGCGAGAAGAATAATAAGGAAGTCATTGAGCTGCTACTTGAACTTATGGGTAAAGATAAAAATAACTATGACCATGTTGATGATCGACCGGGGCATGATCTACGCTACGCTATTGATGCTTCAAAACTAGAGAATGAGCTTGGTTGGAAACCACAATACACTAACTTTAGAAGTGGTCTGGAAGACACTATAAATTGGTACAAGGATAACGAATCGTGGTGGAAACCACAAAAAGCTAAAACCGAAGAAAAATATCAGGAGTTTGGAAGATAATGGCAGTAGCTACGACCGAGTTTACTGGGCATAAAACAGATATTCCTGGACTACTTATTTTTGATGTTACCTATATAGGCGATGAGCGTGGCTATTTCCAAGAAAAATACCAGAAAGCCAAACTAGTCGAACAAGAATTGCCTAACAACTTCAATGTTGTCCAGAACAGCCTGTCATATAACAAGGAGGCAGGCGTAACACGTGGGTTTCATGCTGAACCTTGGGATAAATATATTTC